>Ga0247840_10002982_pt1 | contig 29241 bp, 31 predicted proteins | sample LaCruzMarch2015__FD_192404 | JGI IMG/M metagenome (GOLD analysis project Ga0247840, IMG submission 192404) | Freshwater microbial communities from meromictic Lake La Cruz, Castile-La Mancha, Spain - LaCruzMarch2015_17m | ecosystem: Environmental > Aquatic > Freshwater > Lake | place: Spain...
TTACTTATACCCTGCCTGAATCAAAACATATAAAATCAAAATTGCTTAAAATGGATGATGAGCAAGCTGAATTATACCAAATCATTCAGAAAAATTATTAGGGTGTCCCAACGCTGAAAACAGGAAGGATTTTCCCGGCATATCCTCATTGCTTTCCGGTATTCCAGTTCCTCCTTGAGTGCCCCTCCAGGGTCTTATTTACACTTGCATATAAATTAACCTCTAAAACTCAAAGTCATGAAAAAATTTGTAAAAAACTACATCGGAAAAGCAAAAAAAGTCGAAGGTCTTGAAATCATAAAGCTCAACCTGAAAATCGCAGACCTTGTAAAATTCGCTCACAAATACAACGACGAAGACTACATCTCCCTGGAAGTCGCAAAATTGCAGACCCCCGACAATTTCGGCCATGATTACACGGTGTATGTCAACCGCCTCGAAGAAGAACAGGTCAAAGAACCTGCTCCGGTTCCGGCTCCGAAAAAGCAAACCAAAAAATCCAAAGCTTCAAAGCAGGAAGTTCCGGCAGACTTACCCTTCTAAAGGGTAAATCTCCCTGAGAGAGCTGGCCTTCGGGTCAGCTTTTTTTTTAGGTGCTCACCACCGCACACCGCTTTTTTCTTTGATACCGGGACAAATCAAAAAGTTTGGCAAAAAAGAAATCCTTCCCGGGGAGACTTTTGTAAAAAGTCACCAAAAGCCAACGATTGTTTTCTTAATTCCTGTCAAAGGTAAACTCGCCAAAATGTCGTGCGTCAAGTACGACCTCCTGAAGGAACTGTCGCCCGTTGGGTTCTTTCATCCCGAGTGATCGGGATGACCCTAATACTTGACTCAGAATTTTGCGCTTCGTTTGGTTTTCCCGCCAAAAATTATTCAAACGGCGGGCCAGATGCCATAACAAGTCGCCAGGGCAGGTGCAATCCTCATGAACAATCCTCAGATTTATGCAGCCATTACCGAAAAGATCATTGCCAATCTCGAAACAGCCGGGAGCTGGAAGAAGCTCTGGCAGATCCCTTCACCAGTAAGCCTTAACGGTCATTATTACCGGGGTATCAACCGGCTGATCCTTTCATCGGATCCATTTAAGAGCCGGGTCTATGGAACATTCCAGCAGATCAGGGCCAACGGCGGAAAGGTCCGCAAAGGCGAAAAGGCCACCGTCGTTGTTTTCTGGAAAATGTCCGTCAACAAGGATGAAGCGACCCAGGAAACCAAAAGGATGTTCCTTCTGCGGTATTTCCATGTATTCAACACCGATCAGGCCGACTTTGACGAGCAGGGTCTTGCAAAGATCGATCAGCTTCAGAGCTTTGTTGAAGAGAAACACAATGAAAGCCATGTTGAAGCCGAAGAGATCATCACGGGCTATCAAAACAAGCCGGACATCCATTTGTCGGACAAGGACGATCGAGCCTATTATTCACCAATAGCCGACATGATCTCGGTCCCGCAGATGAAGTACTTTGCAAATGCCTCAGAATTTTTTCGCACGCTATATCATGAAGCAGCTCATAGCACTGGACATCCCAAGCGACTGAACCGCTTCGACGGGGTTTCTAACCGCTTCGGGGATGAACCCTATTCCAAGGAAGAATTGGTTGCTGAGCTTTGTTCATCCTACCTGGCAGAGATTGCCCATTTGGAACTTAATATCCGGAATTCTGCTGCATATATCGCTGGTTGGGCATCAAAGCTGCGGGATAATCAGAAATGGATCCTATGGGCTGCTTCAAGGGCAGAGAAAGCCGCTGATCATATCTTGGGAATCGTTTCCGAGGAACCCATCCCGGCTGATTCTTCAGAAGTTGAAATCCTTGAGCCTGCAATGGCTGAATAATTAATTTTTTTTCTAACCGGCGTGCCAGATGCCAATATAAGTCCTAAGGGCATAGGCAAATTCTCATGTCACATACTCATTATTCTGGTGATCCAAGGCAGATCACAGCCCGTTTCCCATCGACCTGCCATACCTGCGGCAAGCCGATCAAAAAAGGTGAAACCATTATCTACTGGCCAAATGGCAAAAAAGCCGGCCATTATAACTGCGATATCCAGGATTACCGCCAGTCAATAGCATCCTTCGAAGACGAAGACCGCTATAATAATGTTTATCACTGATTCACCGGGAGAGCCTCTTTGATGAAGGTTCTCCCTTTTTTAATGCTTTTTTCTTTGATAGTCCGGGACAAAGAAAAACCGCCAGGGAAAAAAGAAATCCAATATTCCGTGGAACTTTTTGTCAAAAAGTACCAAAAACCCCACCCACAGTTACTCAAAATTTGTCGCAAAGTTAAACTCATGAAAATATCGTGTCACTAAACGCTGCCTCCTGAAGGAACCGCAGCCCTTCGGGTTCATTCAGATTCCGTTCCGGAATCGTGACCCGAACGTTTGTTCCAGAATTTTCATTCCGTTTGTTGTCAGGGCATAAATTTTTTTTAACCCTGGCGAGCCAGATGCCAAAATAAGTCCACAGGGCAGTGGCGATCTGAAATGACAAAATTAACGAACACCACACTGAAACCGGGTAACGGAAAACCCAATGCCGAAGAAATGGCAATCGTGAAGACCATCCTCAATCCGGCAGAAAACAAGACCGAAGAGAAAAAGCCGGTTTTGCAGATTGAAGCCGAAAAGCCGGTCATTCCCGCTCCCGAGCCAAAGAAGGAAATGACCATGATGGAGAAGATCCTCAAGATCGAAAACCTCCAGCTCGTCATTGAAAAGAGGGCCAAGCTGGTACAGACCCGCTCCGAACTGGATCGCTTCCAAATCTCATCCAATGACTTCAACTGCACGATGCGGCTGAATGACTCAGACGGGAATGTCTTCACCACCAGCTTCACCCCGGGCATCAAGAAAGTCATCGAATTTCTTAAGACCTCATTCGATGCAAGCATCACAGAAGCTGAAAACAAGATCACCTTCTAAATCTTCTCCTTTCGTCGAGATTCTGGCGTTCCGGCTAAGGCCGGAACGCTTTTTTTATGGTCGTAAAGCCGGGATAAAAATAGTGTCCTTTATTCTTCAGTGTTGCGGTTGTAGTATTGTCGTCATGAATTCAGAATATATCCGGTTGTGGGATGTTTTAGAGATCATGGACTCGGTGGATGTCCATGGAAATCCGGTCCGTTTCCAGGTGAAATATGTCACTGCTAACCGGACAACAAAAGAGGGCGGCGAGATCATCGAGATGAATGATGCCTGTAAATGCTCGGTAAGAACGAGGAAGGGAGAAGAAGTCTTTCCTGAAAAGAGGCATTTCCAGGCAATTGAGAAAGTATCAAAGGATCCCCGGCACTGGGTCAATTCGACCCGGAACATTCTTTTGCCAAACGGGCAAAAGCGAAAGCTCCACATCCGGTTGATCATCGAATTCAATCACAAAAGAGTCTGCTACTGATGAAACAAAAGATCGTATATGAAAACGATGTAGCTTTCCTACCCGGAGCTAAAGCCGTTGCTACAACTTTCAAGGGGAATCCGGATGCAGCCACCGAACAGGTTGTTATCCCAAAGGATTTCTCTTCCTCAGTTTGGTCTCCCTGGGGTGATGACAATCTGTTCCCGCAAAACTTACTTGCCGATCTTGAAAAGAACTCCATTGCACTCCGGGCATTGGAAAAACGGAAAACAGTCCATTACGGCCGCGGGATAATGGCCTACCGGGATAAAGGGAAAGACAACCTGGGAGCGCCGATCCGGGAACCGGTCACTGATACGGAGGTGGTTGATTTCCTTCGCATCAACCGCCTGAATTTTCAATGGATCGACCTGATCGGCAGCCTGGAAATCTTTGCTAATGGCTGGCTCGAATTCATTCTGAACAAAGGGCAGGACAGAATCAACCGGGTCTTTGTCAAAGATCCGGCCTATTGCAGGAATGGTAAGATGGATGCAGATCATCCGACCCGGATTCCGTTCCTCTATTATTCTGCCCAGTGGGATTTCGTGCCATCGGAAAATGATGGCTCGCTTGTTAAGATCCCCATGTTCGATCCGGAAAAGTACGATGGTAGTCGTTACCAGGAACCGCAATTTGCTTATCCTGTCTTTTACCGGTCGTTCAATAAATCCTATTACCATCTTTCAGTCTGGAACGGAATTCGTGAAAGCGGTTGGCTGAATATTGCCAACAAGGTCCCGAGACTCAAGCAGGCGATTATGAAAAACCAAATGACCATCAAGTATCATATCGAGATACCTGATGATTATTTCATGAACCGTTATCCTTCGCCCGATTATACCCGGGAGCAAAGGGAAGCGGCAAGAACCAGGATTCTTGGGGAAATGAATGACTTCCTGTCGGATGTCGAAAACTCCGGAAAGGCATTTCTCACTTTTACCTTCTTCAATAAGTTCAAAAGTGAGTACCTGTCGGGATGGAAGATCAACGTGATCGACAATAAGCTCAAGGATGATGCTTATCTGCCCGATTCACAGGCCGCAAATTCGGAGATCCTCTTTGCCATCGGTGTCGATCCATGCCTCGTGGGTTCAGGTATTCCCGGGGGAAGTCTTGGCGCCGGCAGCGGTTCGGATAAACGAGAGGCCTTCTGGCAGTTAAACGCCGAGATGGGCATTTACCGGCAGATCAGCCTTGAACCTCTTTATTTCATCAGGGATTTCAATAAATGGTCGCCAGATATCGACTTCGATTACGTGACTGTGGATACATCCCAGACCATGCAGGACCATCCGACAAAAATTGATAAACGAATCGACAAGAACATTTCATGATAAGGCTCATCAACAATCTTTCACAGGTTCTTTCTGCCGCTTCTGTAAACGTGAGCAATACCATTGAGAATTGGTTCCCTTACATCGAAGAAGCACAGGAAACCTTTATAAAACCAGTGCTTGGCATCGGTCTATATGAGCAATTGCAGGATGCAATGGCTCTTGATTCTGTTCCTCCGGATGATGGAACAACCCTGGAAAACCTGGCAAAGTTTCTGGAAATGGTCCGGAAACCTTTAGCGCTATATGCCTTGTGGCTCGGTGTCGATGAATTCGGGGTGAGCGTTTCATCACAGGGTATTCAGGTCATTGAGACTCCAACACATAAAACTGCTCCCCAATACCGGGTTCAGAATTTAAAGGAGAACTGGATAAGACGAGCCAACACAGCGCTTGACCTTGTTCTTAAATTCCTTGATAAACACAGGGAGGATTACCCGGCCTACATCTGCCAGGATGCAGACCTTTTCATCCGGAATACCCTGGAGTTCAACAGTGAGGTGGATATACGCGAGAGCAGACGGGTTTTCGTAGCCCTCAAACCTGTCATCCGCTCTGTGGAAAGAAAGTATATACGACCTGCACTTTCTTCGGAATTGTTTGATGAGCTGAAACAGGTTCTTCTATCAAACTCCGAAATGTCAAAGGAACAAAAGGCGCTGATGGACCTGATCCGTCCTGCGCTGGCTCATCTTACCATATCCCGGGCACTCATGGAAATCTCGATCGATGTCCTGGACTGGGGCATCTTTGATACTGCCGGCAACACATTTGCAAATGTCTCTTCCAAACAGGCTTCCAATAAAGAACGGATTTCCATCATGGCCGAAGCCAATCAGAGGGACGGAGAAGCGGAACTGAAAGCCCTGCAGCAGCTCCTGGATGAAACCGCAAGCGAAACGGTTTACCCATTGTACTTTCATTCTTCAAGGTACGCCGGGAAAGCCAATGCGGAAAAAAGGATCGAATTTCTAAACAAACCCGATAACTCATTTTTCCTTGCATGAAACCACTTGACCTTATTCTCCAGGATGTTTTCGATGTGATCAAGATCATCGCAATTCCCCTGATCGGCTTTTTCCTTTATCAATTTTACAATGGAGTGACCTCCTTAAAGAAGTCTGTCGATAAACTGATCATCCAGATGCAGTGCCGTGAAACCTATTGCATTGAAAAGCATAAGGAAATCGGAGATCATTTGTGCCGGCATGACTCCGGGATCGAGGAAATGAAGGCAACTCTGGGTGATCATGGCGAAAGGATCTCCAAGGTTGAAGGACAACTTTTAAAATAAACGATATGAAAGAACGGATTTTCAAAAATTGGAAAACCACCCTGACCGGCATCCTGATGCTCGGGGTAGGATTGGTACTCGTGGGAATCGGCAAAGCCACTCTGACCGAATACGTGGTATTTGCGCCGGTATGCTTTGCACTCATTTTTGTTAAAGACCCAACATTTAAGCAGTGATATGGCAAAGGTAGAACTGTTTGCCCCGAAGATCCTTGCCTATGAAGGCGGGTATGTCGATGATCCCACGGACAGGGGAGGAGCAACGAACATGGGTATCACCCTTTCCACCTGGAAGAAGGTCGGGTATGACAAGGACGGAGACGGTGATATCGACGCCAATGACATCCGGCTACTTTCAAAAGCAGATGCAATCACTGTTCTGAAATTGAATTATTGGAACCGTTGGAGAGCGGATCAGATAAATAATCAGAGCATTGCCGAGATCCTGGTGGACTGGCTTTGGGGCAGTGGCAAATGGGGAATTACAATTCCCCAGCGATTACTCAAAGTGCCTGAGGATGGCATCGTTGGGCCTTCAACCCTTTATGCCGTGAATTCCTCTAACCAGCGAGGACTTCACGCCGCAATATTCCAGGCCAGGGTATCTTTTATCCGGGACCTGGTCAATAACCATCCGGAACAAAACAAGTTCTTCAACGGATGGATGAATCGTTTGAACAAATTCAAATTCGTCGCATGATAAAACCGGGTTTTCTGATCCTGCTTCTGGTCGTTTCATTGACCGGTTGCATTTCTGAGCAAAGATGCCAGAAACGCTATCCACCTGTTGAAAGTACCGAGACGGTCATTCAGCATGACACCATCACCAGTGTGAAAGATTCCCTGATCCCGCTTCCAGCTGATAGCGGTTTGATCCGGGCGCTTCTTGAATGCAGGGAAGGAAAGGTAGTTATCCGGCAGATCGAAGAGATCAGGCCCGGGAAGAAAGTCGTTCCCTTTATCCATCTCAAAAACAATGTTCTCACTGCCGTGGCAAAGATCGACAGCAGTTCAATTTATTTTACCTGGAAGGAAACCCATATCCGGGAGTCAAAGGTTCAGTTGAAAGTCATCGAGAAACCAGTCTATAAAGTGACCGGCTTCCAGAACTTCCTTATATGGTCGGGGAAGATATTCTGGGTGATATTACTGCTGGTTATTGGAGTTGCATTGATCCGTGCATTCATCAAAAAGAAGCTTCCGATATGAACCTCGTCGAAATTGACCATATCCGGCATTCCCTTCCCTCTGAATGGAATGAGCTTTCCCGAAAGCAGCTTCTTTATGTTTCAAAACTCTTCAGCGCACGGCTCACTGTGGTGGATTTCAGAGTGAAAGCCCTCTTTGTATTCCTTTCTCTTAAAAGAAAGTCATTCAAACGGATTGCTCCGGAGGATGCATTTACCCTCTGTGAAAGCCTTGTTTTTCTGAATAAAGAAGTCACCCTGACCAATAACTTGCTTCCGGTGATCAAAGCCGACCTGAGAAAATACTTTGGTCCAGCCGATGCGATGGTTTACTGCACTTTCGGAGAGTTTACCCTGGCCTGTTCTGCCCTGGATGTGTTTCAAAAGACAGGAGAGGTGAAGTATCTAGATGAACTAGTCGCTATCCTCTACCGCCCTAAGAAAGTTTTCTGGTCCATCCGGAAATATTTTACCGATAACCAGGATCCCCGGGCGAAGTTCATGAACCGGACTTTGAAGAAAAGAGCCAGAAAAATGGCAAGGGTTGATCACTGCGTCAAGTACTCAATATACTTGTTCTTTAATGGCGTTCTGAATTCATTGCCCAGTCTGTACCCTTATGTTTACCAGGAAAAGAATGAAGCCGGGGATCAGGAAAATGCTTGGGCATCATTGATCATTTCCCTTGCCGATGGTAAGACCGATGATAAAAGCCTGGAAACCATAATGAATTCAAACCTTTACAATGTTTTTATTGGACTTAACAAGAAGGCAAAAGAGTATCATGAATACATGAGCAAAATCGAATCCTATGACCGACATTAACAGCTATGTAGAGTATTTCCGGACAATTGCCAGGGAACATAAGGAGATCAATGACTTTTACATGATGGACATCAATGAGCCGTTGGATGCGCTCAGGTCAACTATCAAATACCCGGCTCTGATCCTCACCAGCCTTTCCGGAAACTTTGAAGCTTCGAACCTGGATAATATCCTGGATTCGGTTAACGGAGGCTTCATGATTCTCGACCACTTGGATCAGGTCGATAACTTTTCCGCCGAAATGCAGCTTGTTTCAAAGATGAAGCAGATTGGAGCCGATATTATTGCCCGAATGCTTTATGATCAGATGAAATGTGATTTGCTTGTCCTGAAAGCCATTCCAGGGTTCAATATCAATTCTGTAACTTATGAGATGCTGGGGCCGGTGTTTGATAATGATTATGGTGTACTATATTCTTATAAATTTTTAAGATGCATTGTTATGGAGTACAATCCATTAATCTGGCTTAAATATTGATTTTACCCATTCTTTATTAGGGTACCAATAGGAGTTGTTACTAAATACCCCCTCGATTTTTTTTTTAATTTTATTTGGATAATTAAAATTGTCATACATTTGAAGGACAAGTGTCTGATAGAAATAATTTTGCTTTTAAGTGATAATTTTTTCTAAAATTATTTGCATATAATTACAATAGAAGTACTTATATATAAATACAGGTAGTGTTGTTGTTGTATTTGGTGTATGTTAATGATTCGAATTGAGCAATAAATCAAAGCGTTAAATCCAGCTATACGCTTCATATTTATAAATTTACCACTTATGTAGCTGAAAGTGGCAACCTTAAAACTCAAACCTATGTTTAAAAAAGTACTAATTGGAGCCGTTTGTCTCGGCATGTTTGCATTTACACAGACAGTGAATGCACAAGATAAGACAAAAGAAGAACTTAAAGCTGAACGTGATGCCCTAAAAACTGAGTACAAATCTCAGGAACATCAGGATAGGCAAAAGAAACTCGATGAATTAACTGCCAAACCCCCTAAGGAATGCGGTGTTGCCAGTGTTGACGGGTTGGCCTCTGACTCAAAAAAGATGCTAGATTCGCAAAAAACTATTAATGGAATCCTACCAGAATTGTATCAACGTTCAGTTGGTGAACCAATCGATGGGGTAACGGCTGTTACTGAAAAAAAGATGTCCAAAGAAGAATTATTGGGTGCATTAGTAGGACTTTCCACGAGCATTGCTACTCAGGTTCTAGCCGTTAAAGACGCTTCTGGTAAAGTATCAAATGCTACAAATGATATAAAGGGTTTGAGTCCAATGAAAGCACCAACGGCTACCAAATCGCTTAATTATTCAAAGGATGCTTTAAATGCTTTAACTAATGAACTAACTCTTGAAGGTAAAATTGTTGCTAATCTAATTTCAACAGTTAAATCATCTGGAAATCTATAAAAAATGAATAGATTCATTGTTTTAATCGTAATCTGTTTTGTGAGTAGCCTATATGGCTATTCACAAACAGATTTGCGACCGGTCATAGGGGTCACGAAGTTCACTATCGAGACCGAAACTAAATACGCCTCATCAGTCACCTCAAAAATAATTGAGATGTTGACTCAATCTAAGAGATTCCAGGTTGTGGATAGAACTAGTTATGATAAAGTCAAAGATGAGCTAGAATTTCAAAAGACTGAGGCATTTATAGATAGTAAAGACCGGGCTAAACAAGGCGTTGCACTTGCTGCACAGTATTTATTAACTGGTCATATTGTTAAAATGAATGTGTATGCATTTAAAAATACGGACGGCACTACCAATGGATATAAAGCAAGCACAAGCTTTCAACTTAAGGTTGTTGATGTAGAAACAGGTAAAAGTACTGAAGCTCAGAGTTTTCAAACTAAAGTTAGTGATCTGATGTTATCGCCTGAAAGTGCAGTAAATGAGGCACTAAAATCATTAGAAGAGAGTTTGAGCATATATTTCACTCAGAATTTTCCTGTGATAACTAAAATTGTCAAAATACTTACCACTAAAAAAGATGCTGCGTCTTCTATTCTAATTGCTGGGGGTAAAACTTATGGACTTAAAGAGGGGGATAAACTGAAAGTAAATAGGGTTGAAATGCTTGAAGGGAAACCTTATCCAACAGAAATTGGAGAAATAAAAGTTACTAAGGTTGCTGGTGATGATTTTTCAGAATGTTCTGTATTAAAAGGTGGAACAGATATTCTTGCAAAGTTCAATGCTGCTGATAATCTTACTTGTAAACTTCAAATTAAATAGAATATGAAAATTATTCCTTTTTTTATTTTCTTCATTCCATTTCTTCTTTGCTGTCAATTGACACATGCTCAAAAGAAAACAGTGTCAGCCGAAGTAAACTTTCTTTCGGAATCCACAGGTATAATTTCTGTTAGAGCGATTGGGTATGGTAAAAACAAAGTAGAAGCAATTGATAATGCCGAAATCAATGCAATGGATGTCCTATTGTTTAGGGGCTTACCTGAATCAACTCAAAAAGATCCCCTTATCAGCACTAATTCTGATGAAGTAAAAAGTAAGAATAAAGATTATTTCGATAACTTTTATGCCGGAAAGCAATTTAAAACATTTATTAATTCGGCAATTCCCACCACTGAGGATTTGATTAAGAATAAGGGTGGAAAGAAAAGTATTGCTGTTGACATTAAGATTAATATCAAAGCTTTGAAATTGGATCTTGAGGAAAAGAAGATTATCAGAAAATTTGGTTTTTAAATTTCTATTTATGAAATATTTACTTACTGGAATCACTCTGTTTTTATTTATCCTTCAAGGATATTCGCAAAATTCATCCACAAACTCAGGAGGACAAGTTCAAACTGTTCAACCGAAGATTATGGTGATCCCATATACAAAAGAGGGCGAAGACATACGTACTATCCTTGATGAAGATGTAAGTCGAAGGATTGCAATTACTAAAATTAAGGAGGCATTTGATGCCAGAGGTTTTACGACAGTTGATTTCACGGCTAAACTGAAAGCCGGCAAGGATAATAATGTTTTTACATCTGATAATCAGTCAGACCTCAAGGCTCAAATAATTCAAATGTCGGGAGCCGATGTTTATGTCCAGGCAGAAGTATATGTATTGCGTGGACAGTCTGGAAATGAAGTAAAATTAATTTTAACAGCGTATGAAGCTTCGACAGGGAATTCGCTATCTAATAAAGTTGGTGAAAGCGGTAAGTTTTATACAGAAGATATTGGTAAACTAGCAAGTAAGGCAACGGAAGCAGTTGTTGAAGATTTTCTGAATGTAATGCAGATAAAATTTACAGATATTGTGAATAATGGAAAGTCTGTAATCGTAGATATTAGTTTTGATGCAAACTCTCAGCAAAAAATGTCGTCTGAAATTGGTCCAGATGGATTGCCTTTGTCTGATCAACTTGAGCAATGGATGGAAAAAAATGCTTATAAAAACAATTATCACCTCCAAGGAACAACGGACTTGAAGATGATATTTGATGACGTAAGAATTCCCTTAAAGGATCAAACAACTGGTAATAATTATAATCCAAATAAATTCGCTTTAGAGATTTTTAAGTATTTAAAATCATTGGGGCTGCAACCGGCAAAGGATATAAAAGGAAGCACAATATATATCACCATAAAATAACGGCATAATGAAAAAGGTTCCATTTTTATTATTATTCCTGCTCTTTACGAATTTTCTATTTTCACAGACTAAAAGTGAGATTGGAAAAATAGCCTTATCAGTTGTAATCCCTGAAAATATTGACAATCTTGATGCATCTCAACTTTCAAAACTTGAGACTAAAGTATCTCAGATTGTAACTGGCGCGGGGTTGGCCGCTTCAGGCACTGATAAAAATTTCGTTATTTATCCAAAATTTGCAATTTATGAAAGCAATATCGTTGAAGGAGGAATGCAAAATATTACAGTTGTAACTACTGAATTGACTTTAATTGTTAAACAGGTCACCAATAATATTGTTTATGCAACAACAAGCCTTCCTTTGAAAGGAAGTGGAAATTCAAAAAATTCTGCAGTTACAAATTCCATATCAAAAATTCCTGTTACTGATCCCAGTCTAAAAACATTCGTAGAAACGGCTAAAGCTAAGATTATTCTTTATTATCAGGAAAATTGCACTGATATTGAAAAGAAAGCTGAGGTCCTTGCTAAAAACCAAAATTACGAAGCTGCCTTGGGTACATTAATGGCCGTTCCAGAGGAGGTTACCGGTTGTTATAACCAGGTGTTGTCAAGGTCAATGGAAATATACAAAGCATATCAAAATCAAAAATGCTCAATTCAGATTCAGCAGGCTAAAGTATTAATCGCTGCCCAGGATTATAATGGTGCTCTCTCAATCATTGGTCAAATCGATCCATCTGCCAATTGTTTTAATGCAGCCGAATCTCTCGCTAAAACCGCTGCCGAGAAAGTTGACGAGGAAGCCAAGAAACAATGGGCCTTCAAAATGAAACAATATGATAATGAAGTAGAATTGGAGAAGCAGAGGATTGATGCCATTAAAGACATTGCTGTTTCATATTTTAACAGTCAGCCAAAAACAATTAATAATACGGTCATTATCAAATAATCCTTCTTTTGATAATTGAAAATATGAATTTAGGTTTTACCAGGTCTTCTAAAGAGTTTCTTTTCCCAGCCATTCTGATTTTATTCAGTTTCTATTGGCCTTTTGATGCATCTTGTCAGGAAAAGGCAGTCGAAAAAAGTGGCAAAACGCCTAGATGGATTAATTCTACACAGAAAGATTTTATAATCGAGTCTGGAAAAGGTGCATCAATTAATGAAGCCAAAGATCGAGCATTAAATAATGTAAAAGAGAGTATTGTAAAATCTGTTGCAGAAAAAATTACATCGAGTAGCGAGGAGAAAACTTTACAGGAAAGGCAGGGTAATACTTATAAAATTAGTGGAAACTACCAATCCGTTATTCGTAGTAAAACTGCTGATCTACCCTTTATTAAAGGTATTTCCTTAAACAAAGTATCAGATTTTTATTGGGAGAAGTTAAAAGACAAAAAAACCGGCTCAATTGCTTATTCTTATTATCTAAAATATCCTTTTACTGATTTCGAGCTTCAAAGCATCATTCTGGATTATGAAATGAGTCAAAAAAAGATTGAGGATGAGTTAAATGATGCCACAGGAGGAATTGATGAGCTTTCCTCGATTGAACAAATATTAGAAAAAATACAGAACTTAAGAGGGATCATTTCTCAGTTAGATGAAAGCGAAAAAGGAATAGCCTCTATGAATATTGTAAAATTGGAAGGAATTTTAAAATCAATTTCGGCAGAGGAAATTTTAAACCAGAAGGGTACAATTAAATATTTTCTTGTCTATGGTGATCGCCATTTCAAGACAAACTTAAAGCCAAAGATTACATCAAATTGTGCCTCAAATTTTAAACCTTCTTTGGTCGTTGATACATTAATCCTAAAATTCGATTCCCCGGATTGCTTTGAAGCTGTTTCAAATTATATTTCAGTAGACTATATGGTTGGGAACTATTCAATTAAGAACTCCTTTCCACTCAGCCTTTCACAAAATAAGGTTGAGTTATTAATCTCGGGCACTTTAAAACTGAAGTCTGATGATACAGATACCTTAATTGTCAAGAATTATGAGGTTCTAATTCCAATTCAATCAAAGAACCAAGATGAGGTGTTAATCAAGAATGTTATGATAAAATTGACCGGTCATCCTGACATCCTATTTAATAGCTTATCAAATATTACGTTGAGTAAAGGTATTAATGAGATTCGTTTGAATGGCCAAACTCCACTAAAAAGACCATCTTATTTATTTTCTGATGCTTCAAGCATTTTAGTTTCAGGTACTATAAGTTATTTTTTGCCAACAACAGGTGAAACCGGCCAATATAAGTTTTTCAACGAACATATTTTATTTAATTGGTAAAAACCATAACCATGAAAAAGATTCAAATAATTGCAATCCTATTAATTGGTGGAATAGTATTTTTTGCAGGCTGTAAATCATCCAAGAAAACCACTACTTTTCAAAAGGAAAATAATGCGGTAGAAATAACTTTACCGTTCACAGGAACTGAATATTCCAGTAATAAAGATTTATTTCGTGCACGTCAATCAGGAACCAGCCCTGATTTGCCAACCTCAAAAAAAATTGCACTTCAAAATGCTAAAGCAGAGATTGCCTCTGATATTGAGTCAGTTATTAAACGAACAACTGATCAATATACTACCCAGCGCACAATTGCCACCAAGCAGGAGTTTAAAAATAAATTTGAAGAACTTTCACGTGAAGTTGTCAAACAAAATGTCGTAGATGCTACTACAATTGCTGAAAAGGTATTTAAGAATAAGGATGGAGGTTATACTTATTGGGTGGTTGTCGAAGTCCCTAAAAATAGTGTTTTAGAAGGGCTTAACAATAAAGTTTCAAAAGATCAAAATCTTCAACTTGATTTTGAAAAGAGTCAATATGAAAAGATCTTCAATGAAGAGATGGATAAATTTGAGAAAGATCAGAAAAAATAATATTCCATTAATCAAAACACCCCTAAAGTTATGTTATTTCCATTCAAATTTAATTTGCCCCTAACAATGAGAACTATACTTTTATGTTTGTTTATGTTTTTGACATCTATAGCATGTTATTCACAAATCAACTTCGAGCACACATATACTAATCCATCCTATACTTATAATATTAATACGAATAACCAGACGATGTATTGTAATTTCAATCCAATAACAAATGTTCTGACACTTTATAATAATGATCATTCACTTTATAAATCTATTACAATAACACCACCAGCTGGATATCAGATCAATACCGCCTCCAGTGTACAATATGCCTCAATAAGTACAAAGGTTTTTAATACTGACGATCTAGTTGAATTTGCATTCACGTTTTTGTCAACAGGCACTCCTTCCGTTTGGCATATGTTCTTATACAATGAAAACCTTCAGATTATTAAAGATTTTGGTGATAACAGATCATCAGTTTCACTCTTTAAGACTGTAAATAATGAAACAAAATGTATGGTCACGGGTGTTACTATAAATGGATCTCAATATACTTATTATCAAGACATTTATCACCTACCAGGTAATCTACCTGTTGATGTTGCAATTTTAACCTCTACATCTGAAGAACAATCTCCATTTCCTAATCCAACAAATACTTATATTATTATTCCATTTTCAATTAAGATGAGTGAAACGGCAATTCTTAATATTTTTAATCAACAAGGCCAAATAATCGATTCTAAAATAATTACTGGAAATGAAACTTCATTAAGGTATGACGTTCAAAGTCTGAACCCTGGGTTATATTTTTACCAATATAATAATGTTAAGGCGAAATTTATAGTTTCAAAGTAGAAGGTTTTTAGGTATTCCAATTAATTTACAACATTTTAGCACTGAAAAATCAATACGATACACCATGAATTGTTGCAAGATCTTTCTGATAAGTATCTTTATATTTATTGTATCAGTCGTAAACGGACAATGGACATCAACAAATTTTCCTAGTGGAATAAGCAATATACAATGTATCGCGGGAAATGGCTCAAATATTTTTACTGGCACAATTAGTCATGGTGTACTATTATCTACTAATAACGGTACAACCTGGACTTCTGCAAATAATGGACTAACGAATACCTGTTGGGTTGAAGCCTTGGCAATAAGTGGAAATAATATTTTTGCTGGGACACATACCCCTGAATTGAATATGGGAGTCTACTTATCCACCAACAATGGTTCAAGTTGGTCAGCAACAACTTTATCAGTATTTACTGCTGTTTATGAATTTGCAGTTAATGGATCCAATATATTTGCTGGGGGTTTATATGGTGTTTGGTTGACCACCAATAATGGGGCAAGTTGGACTCAAGTATTAAATACTTCACCCCAACATGTACTTTCTTTAGCAATAAATGGTTCAACCATTTTTGCTGGTACTGATAATAGTAAAGTCTATAAATCCACAAACAATGGTGCCAGTTGGACTCAGGTAAATAACGGTTTGCCATCAAATGCATACCAAGTGCAGGCATTAGCAATTTCTGGAAACACTGTTTATGCTGCTCTATGGGGCTCGGGGTTATATAGATCGATTGATGGTGGAGCAAATTGGACACTGGCAACTAATGGGTTGCTTTTACCAACATTAGTTAATTCTGTAATCATTGAAGGGTCGAAAATTTTTGCAGCTAATGGCACAATCTCATTATCAACTGATAATGGTCAAAGTTGGATGACTGTCAGTACAGGGCTGCCAACAAATTCTTCAGTCACCGCATTAACACAAAATGGTGGATATCTATACGCTGGGATTTTTGAAAGTGCAAATAATTGCAGTGTATGGAAACGAGCTATAACGGATTTTAATGCACAATTGCCAGATGCAGTAACATTTGATGCCACTAATGTTGACAAGTATAGTGCAACATTAAATGGCTCAGTAAATCCGCATAATTTTTCGACTTCAGCCGATTTTGAATACGGTAATTCTTCAAGCTATGGCAATGTAGTTTCTGCAACAGGTTCTCCTTTTAATGGGGCATCGAATGTTAATGTTTCTTTTCCTTTAGGTGGCTTAAACCCTAATAGCACATATCACTATCGAGTTAAAGCAACTAGTTCAGCTGGAATATCATATGGTAATGACAAACAATTTACGACGAATAGTTCTGGAATCGGATCATTCGAAAATCTTAAAAAGTTTGTCCTATATCCCAATCCTGCTATAGGTACACTCATAGTAGATATTGAACAATCTCCACCTTCTCAAGAATTTGTTTGTTCTGTATATGACGTAAAAGGACAACTATTAATTCAACAACAAATTCAAAATACTATATCAGAAATAGAAATAGCAAGCCTAGTAAAAGGGATGTATTTCTTGAAAATTTCAAACCAAGAAGGGGTAGCTGTTAGTATTTTTATAAAAGAATAATATTTCTATGCCCTAAATTCATGCCTCCTACCATAATTCAGATCTTAAAATACAATATTTTAAAAATTCAAGGCTGTTTGCATTTATGATACAGCCTTGATTCTGTCCTTTCCTTTTCATTGCATTGAATGTTTCTTTGTTCAATGCAACCTTCTCAAACCAAACTTTCTGAACGTGAAATAGCCGAAGCCTGGGCTAAGATCACCATTATCAAATGGAAGAAGAAACTTGCTTCCAATAAGATCGGCGATACAGGTACTCTCCTTAAAAGTTTCAAATACAATGTTCTCGCATCGGCACAGGGAAATGTGCTCAAAATAACCCTGTTGTTCGAATATTACGGTCGCTTTGTCGATATGGGAGTCGGCAAAGGCGTCAAGATAGGCGATGTGAAAGAATCTGCCGCTTCACGCAAGCTTTCCGGGAAAATGCTCGGAAACCGGAGACGACCGAAGAAATGGTACTCTAAAACCTTTCATGCCGAAGTAATGAAGCTGAGCGAAATTTTCGCCAAGGAGTACGGACACCTGGGAGTGGTGGCTATTACCGAAAACCTGTCTGATAAATCCATCCAGAATGGCTAAGAACGAAACATCAACCGCCACCGTCATTTTTAATGGTGAAAAGGCCAATGCGACCCTCAAGCAGTTGGAAGCAGAAGCCAGGAAGCTGAATGCAGAACTCCGGCAACTGAATGTCAACTCAAAGGAATTTGGGGATAAAGAGAAGGAGTTTCAAAGAATAAACGGCAGAGTCCGGGAAATCCGGGGAGAGATAAACCAGACCGGGGGAGCATTTTCAAAGCTGGCGGATCAGGCCAATAAGTACCAACAACTCCTTCAGATGATCACCGTTGGGCTGATCGGGTTTGGCGCTTCACTGGTCGGCCTGATCAAAGGCAATGCGAAACTTGAGGATTCACTGGCCGATATTAGGAAAACCACCAAACTGACTGTTGATGAAGTAAAAAAACTGAATACTGAATTAGGCAAGATTGATACCCGGACATCCCGGAGCGACCTACGGGAAATGGCTGTGGTCGCCGGTCAGCTTGGCATTGCCCAGAAAGATATCCTTCCGTTTGTAGATTCAATTGACAAACTCAATGTCGCTCTTGGGGCTGAAATCCAGGGTGGGGCAAGCGAAGTCGCAACCCAAATGGGAACCCTACGGAATGTCCTTACAGACATGAAGACTTCAGCGGTTTCCGACGATATGCTCCGCCTTGGTAATGCTATCAACGTGTTGGGAGCAGACGGATTTGCAACAGCACCTGTACTGGTTGATCTTTCAAACAGGATCGGCGGCGTTGGTATGTCGCTCGGGTTATCTTCTGCTGAAGTGATGGGCATTTCTGCCACACTCCAGGAGCTTGCAGTTTCCACCGAACGGGGCGGAACGGCAATGACGAAGATCCTAATGAAAATGACCTACAACACCGCCGATTTTGCGAAGGTGGCCGGGATCCCGTTGCAGGAATTTACCACGTTGGTAAACACGGATCTCTATGGAGCTTTCGTGAAAGTTGTTGAAGGATCGAAACGTGGCGGTGAAGGAGCGACAATATTGGGCAAGCTTATCCGGGAACTAGAGATTTCAGGCGCAGGTGCGTCTGAAGTCTTTGCAAAACTCGGGAATAATACCGAAATGCTCCAGCAGAAAGTTGACCTTGCCGGCAAGTCATTGCAGGGCACCGATGAAATCCTCAGGCAATTCAACGACAAGAACACAACCCTTGGAGCTACCCTAGATAAACTCGGAAAGGAGTTTTACCGATTGATCACATTGCCGGGTGTTACCGAGTTCCTCAAATCCATGGTCGGATCGGTTGTCAATCTTGTGGCTTGGTTCAAAGCATTGCCTGATTGGATAGACAAGTACCGGATACAACTGATCGCTGTCACCGGCGTCATCGGTGTTTACATTGCAGCCCAGACAAGATCGATCCAGGTTGCAATTCTGAACAACCTGACATTAAAGGAAGGTATCCTTCTGAAAATGAAGGATGCCGTGGTACTTGAATATCTGGTCATCAAAGAACAGTTGCTTGCCATCTGGAAAGCCAATGGCACGGTCGCAACCAAACTGGCAACAACTGCCCAGTGGCTCTGGAATGCTGCCATGGCTGCAAACCCGATCGGGCTTGTCATTGCAGGCATTACAGCACTTGTCGCTGCTGTCAAGACTTACGAAACATACAACAGCCAGGCCATTGCCCTGGAAAAGTTAAAAGCTTCGACCACTGTTCTTCTGGCCGATGCCAATAAAAGACTTGAAGATGCCTATGAAAAGGTTGCAGGCACCGTCAGGAACCTGAACCTGCTTTCGGTTCAGGAGAAAAAAGATCTCCAGGAAAAGATCGATCTGACCATCAAGCAGGCGGAAGCGGAACTGGTATTGTTACAGGCAAAACAGAAGTCGATTGGTGAAGCAGCGGCAAAACCCACGATCCTGCAAAGGGTCTGGAACACGGTAAAAGGTGCTGGCAGCCCGGGTGGAGCAGCAATGGCAGTTGCCGGCAATGCCATCGATGCTGAAGAGAACCGCGGGGAAGCCACCAAACCCTATGATGAAGGGATTAAAAAGCTTCAGGATAAAATCTCCCAGTTCAAGGATGCAAAACAATCCCTGAGCGATGTCCTCAATGCGGAAAGCATCGGAGATAAAATCGTCGGGGAATCACTAGACAACCTGGAAGCAAAACTTTCCAAGTACCAGATCGCTCTGAAGGCTTCGGTTGCCGGCTCAGAAGATTTTATCCGTGTACAGGGCAAGATCAAGGAACTGAATAAGAAGATTCAGTCCTTCGACCGTTCAGATCCGTCGTCCGGGTCTCCAGGCGAAGCTGAATCCAGCGCAAAGAAACAGGCTGATTATCTCCTTGACATTAAGAAGCAATTGGCCCAGGCCAGGGCTGCTGTCACCGAAGGCGAGATGGAACGGGAACTGGCCATCGAAGAAGAGAAACTGGCCGAACGGCTTGAAAAAATAAAAGGTAATTCGGCTGATGAAATCGAACTTCGTAGGCTTCTGACCGACCAGCTCATCCAAAAGCAGGACGGCATTCGTGACAAATACGCAGAAAAGGAACTTCAGAACCAGTACAGGATAGACAAGGAACTGTCTGAGGTAAAAATGGAAGCTCTTGACAAGAATTCCGATGAGTACTTGCAGGCGGTACTGGATTCTCTTCAACGGGAAATGGAATACACCCTGTCGGTCACAACGGCAACCGAACAGCAGAAACAGGCAATTAAAGCCACTTATACACAGAAAGCCACGAATGTCGTGGCAAAGCATAAGGATAATGAGGATCAGGAGCTTTTCAATTACCAGGAGCAACTTAAAACCCTGCGCCTTAAATCCGATATCGACCTGGCAGAAAAACAGGTCAAGATCCGGCTGGAAGTCGATGCAAAATACCGGAAGATCCTTGAAGACAATATCAAGGATGAAGCCCGGACAGCCGAGATCAAAAAGCAAATGGCTGAAGAGGTCGCTGCCAGGCAGATTCAGCTTTCCAAAGAGACTGCCCTGAGGGTAGCCTACGATGCGATCTCCCTTGCAAAAGGGGCGGTCGATGGCCTGGCTCAGATCTTCGCCATGCAGACCGATGCTGAAAACCAGCAGCTCCGCCAGGATGAACAAGCCAACGATAAAAAGAAAGCAAATCTGCAGGCTCAGTTGGATGCCAAGCTGATCTCAAAGGAACAGTATGATGCGCAGGTTGGCAAAATGGACAAAGACCTGGAGAAGAAGCGCAAGAAAATGGAGCATGACCAGGCAGTTCGAAACAAAGAGGTTGCTTTGTTCAATGCCCTGATCAGTGTTGCCACGGCTGTCGCATCGGCCTTGAGCGCCGGTCCGGGTACAGGGATCGTGCTCAGCATTATCACCGCCGCCCTGGGAGCGATCCAAATCGGTTACATCCTGAGTCAGAAAGTTCCTGAAGCTGCCAAGGGCCGCTACTCAGTGATAGGTCAGGATGATAACAAGCTCTACCGGGACGTTCCCTTGGTGAACAATCCTGGAACGGGGTTGTACTCAACACCCACGCTGATCAGTGAGACCGGCCAGGAACTTGTGATCGATCCAAAAACGACCAAAAACCTGATGATCAACTACCCTCAGGTGATCGAGGCGATCAACTTTGCCCGGGTCCCGCAAAGAGCGGTTGGCAAGTATATTGAAACGCCGGCTTCAACATCCCAGGGCGTTCAATCCGCTGTCGATCCCGAGTTTACGGCCAGCATTAACCGGCTGAATTCCCTGATTGAACAGGGTATTCCTGCCTTCATTTCCTTTGAACACCTCAGGGAAACAACCAACCGTGTGAACCAGATTGAAGCCGAAGTATCAAAATAAATAAGGACCATTATGCTCTCCATCCTAATAGCCGATCAACCGCTTGATTTGTCCGATGATTTTTCGGTTTCCCTGAACCTTAAATCACCTCTTTTCAATGATGTCGGTGATTATTCCTACCCGTTCAAGGTTCCAACTACGGCAAGGAACAAGGCAATCCTGGGGTGGAAGAACAGGATCGCTTCATCGAGCAGAATCTACGATACCTACGAAGGCAGCTTCCGGTGGAACGGGATTGTTCTGTTCAAAGGCCAGGTGAGGATAAAATCTGCCGGAGAAAAGACCTTTGAAGGCATCCTGTATATCAACAAAGGAAACTTCAATTATGAAGTGAAAGACCTTATGATGAACAGGGTTGATCTCGGGCTGAAAGAATTCGCCAGCGATCAGGATGCAATCAATTACTTCAACTGGTCACTTACCCATTTTTATCCGGATGTCGATTTCTCCATGCCTAAGATCAGTAACACTGATTTTTTTGATCCCGTTGCCACCAACCCGGAGCTGATGGCCTATAATTACATATTCCCGGATGGATGGCTGCATAAGACTACATCGGACGGTACCCAGAGAACAATCCTGGTACCTTTCCTTTACCTGAAATATGTCCTGAATAAACTGGCCGAAAACTTCGGTTACCGGCTCGAAGATGAATTTTTCACTTCCAGTACCGAGCTTTCCCGCCTGGTCATATACCATTCGGTAAACTTAAGCGAAGTAATTTTCGGTCTTCAGCAGCTCTTTTACTGCCGGTTTGTTCCCAAGGTCAAGGTGAGCGAGTTTATCTCCGGCTTAGAAAAATGGTTCAATTGCAGCTTCCATGCCGATTCTAAACAACGGGTTATCCGCATTGTCAGCAACAAGAATGTGTTGCTTCATTCTGAGCTGATCGAGTTTTCCGAGAATATCCTTTCAATCTCCCAGGAGATACCTGATGAGATCACAGGATACAGGTTCATGATCGGACCTGATGCAGGCGATAAAGTGTACCAGGCCCAGTTGGATGCCGAAAAGGGGATTACGGATTACATAAGAGGCGCTGTTGGTACCTTCTCAGATATCCCTCCATATCCGTTTACCTGGCTTGGAGATATATATTATGTTGTTGACACGAGTACCTGGTGGCAGCTTTCGGTCAATCCCATCACATTCCTGATAGAATGGATCCAGTTTCCGAACGGTCCGGTACTGACTGACAAGTTCTTTTATAAATATGGTGATGAAAAGAACAAGTTTGAGACGATCTTTTCCTCCCTCTATGACAGGTTCGGGATCGTAAGCTGCGGGAATCTGGGTACTGATAAAGACAAAATCACTCCAAGGTTGTTCTGGGTTGGTACTACAGGAGGGTATGGTTATCCTGTTGAACTCCGTGGACTTGCCGATGGCGGAAATTTCTCCCTGCGATATACCGGTTCACACGGCATGTTCAATCTTTTCTGGAAGGACTGGGTGGATTGGATCATGAATACCCGCAAGAACGTCAAGATTGAAAAGCAGATGGATTTCATCGAGTTGAAAAATATCGATTTTACCAAACGGTATCGCATCAATGGGATCAATTACCTTGTTAACGAAATCTCAGTCACACTAAACAAATCCTCAATTAAATCGGCTCAGCTCAGGTGCTTTTCCTGTCCCTGATCCTGTCCTTTATTTCCCCGGCTCATCATGGTATTATTGCACCATGATCGACATCACGGAAACCCCCAACCTCATTTCATTTGCCGGGAACCCGGTCATTTTTGAGGCCTGTTCATCCGATTACCTTGTCTCCCTTGGGGAGCGGTCTTTCTTTGAACTGGTGGTTTCAGGCATTGATACCACTACCGGTCATTCCTTTACCATGAAGTTTGCAGGCAAGACACTTGTCTTTAAATCTGCCGGCATTACGGAATTTGATGGTCTTTTGTTCGAGGTCGCCTATTACGGGCAGACATTCAATGATTTTGCAAACAACATCTATCAGTGCTTCCTGCAGAACTACGATATCCAGAAATCCTTTGATGTTACCCTGGGACAGGTGGGAACCAGCCAGAGAAAGATCACCCTTGCGGCAAAGGAAGCTGGAGATGAGTATTCTGTCACGTTGACGAATGTAGGGGTCACTGGCGTTGCACAGGGGACAAACACCCCGGGAACCGATGATGTGTACCGGGATTTCTTCAGCATCCTATGCCTGATCCGGGATGGCTATAACTACACGATAGGAGAGGATCTCAAACCCACCGATATCATGGGTGGCGCACGGTTTGATATTTCGGATTACCTCAGATCAAAGTTTGCTGCCTGGGAATTGACCCGCTTTGAATTTCCCGAACTGGCTGGAAATGTCAGGGTTCATGGCTGGGATTACCTGTTGAAATACCGTGTATCCTTTGCCGAAAGCATCGCCGGCCATGTTAAAGGACTCTATTCAACAGGTTGGAAATATGCCCTTGCCGGCGGTTTGAACCATGAATTGCTGACCTGCCTTAATGAAAACTATCTGGAATATTTTGCCGTCGAAGCCAATAAGTCAAAATTCCTTTCCTGGCTTCCCACCACGAAATATTCCCGCAGCGGGGTCATGGAGAAACTGTTTTTTCTGTTCCAGGGTAACCCCGACGGCATCCAGTACCGCCTTGTAGTAGTGGTCACTTTCACTGATTACACTCATAAGATCATCAATGCCACGCCACTGGTGGCATACACTCCCTATTGTATTGCAGAGTTCAAAGTCGGCTTTGACCATCTGAATCTTGTGAATGCCTGGTATGGCAAGACAGTCAAGACCTGGGAGGTCATGCTCATGGACAGTGATGATGAGTACCTTTCCGAACGCCGGATTTACATCAATGATTCAAGGGTCTTTGAGAATGAAAAGGTCTTCTTTTACAGGAATTCCTTTTCTGCATATGATACGTTCAGATTCCTTGGTAAATCGGAACTGAACCTTGAATATGAGAGAGCCGCCGGCATCACTATCAGGGAAGAAAAGTACTCCTATTTCAATTCCCCGGCCAGGCAGTTCAGCGCGAAAGAAACCGAGATATGCAAGGCAAATTCCGGGTGGATCTCGCTTGGGGAAAAGAATTGCCTCAGGGAACTGCTCTTATCGACAGAGGCTTACGAGCAGATTGGCAAGGAGCTGTTCCAGATCGTGGTAAAATCGGCAAAAATAACCCCGTTCCTCAAGGATTGCGAATACCTGTTCAACCTCGAAATCGAGTATGAACGTGCCTATGAGAATTCATTCTACTCAGTCCATGTTCCGGAGAGTTCAGCGAACCCGATCATTCCTCCGGTAGCGCTGACATGGGATAACATGGACGTGAGCTTCGATAATATTGAAATAACATTTGACCAGGTAACATTCTGAATATGGCAAGACAGGAAATAAATATCGGGATTGTCCCGGGTGACAAACGGGGTGACAAGCTCCGGGTAGGTGGAAAGAAGATCAATGAAAACTTCACGGAGTTATACAACTTCCTTTTCAATATACAGTCTTCGGCTGTCATTGCCGGTTTTCATGAGATCTCCGAGGATGAAAGCAACCGGCTGACCGAAAAGAATATCATTATACCGGCTCCCGGGGTTGATAAAATCATCGAGCTTCTTTCTCTCATTGCCAGGATCACTCCAATGCCGCCACCCATTGGGGGACTGCAGGTTTATTCCTACCAGACGCTGAATGTTACTACCGATGGAGATACGGAAACCCAGGATTGGGGTTTCTTTCCGTCAGACTTCATCATGTCACAGTCTCAGACGATCCAGCGAATGACTCCGGTATTCTCGACACAGATCTTCGAAAATACACCGGTCTATGTTTGCCTTTCCGGTGGCGAAAATCCCAAATCAGGAAGTTCAAAAATTGAGCTTTTCTACCTGTACCGGATAATTGATGGAACCGGCACAGGAGGGTCCGGAGGTGGCGGTGGTGGTATCCAAATCGATCAGGTGGTTCAATCATTCATCAACCAGAGTGAGATCACAGTGCTGCATAACCTTCATAAATACCCCACAGTTGTCGTTGTGGACACGACGGGGAGAGAACTTGTGGCAGAGATCACGCATGAATCGACCGACCAGATGGTGATCCGGCTCAATCCGGCTGCAAGCGGAAAATTAATTTACAATTAACAGTTTTTATAAACCTCAAATTCAAACAACATGGCAAAAAAAGTTCTGGTCCCGCTGGACTTAAACAAAAACGAATTGCAGAATGCTGTGATTCAAAACCTGGCAACAGCGCCGGCAAGCCCGGTGAAAGGCCAGAAGTATTTCGATACCACCGATAACATCGAGAAGTACTGGAACGGTACGGTCTGGGTCAAAGCTGTCGATCCCACGGCCATCGACCATAATTCACTGCTCAACCGTGGCACAAACTCACATGCCGCGATTGACACTCACCTGGCATCGACCGCGAACCCTCATGCAACCACAAAGTCGCAGGTAGGGTTAAGCAATGTTGATAATGTCCAGCAGATGCCGTTGACCTACCTTGATACCGATGGCACGCTGACGGCCAACTCGGATGTCAAGGTGGCCAGCCAGAAGGCGACCAAGACCTATGTTGACGGTCAGATCGCCAACATCCAGGGCCAGATCACCTCCGGGATGGTTTACAAGGGAACCTTTGACGGCAGCCAGACCATTGCGGCCCAGGGCATCACGACCATTCAGAAGGGATGGTTCTGGAAAGTGATTGTAGCTGGAACTACCTCTGGAGTGAGCACCCCTTCAAATACCGGTGTAAATATCGGCGATATGGTCATTGCCAATGTCACCAAGAGTTCCGGGATCACTGCCGCTGATTTCGACGGTGTGGACAACACCGAATCCGCCGACCTGGTCAAGTTAGCTGCTACACAGACGCTCACCAACAAGACCATTGATGCTGATCAGAACACAATCACCAACATCGAGACTGCTGATTTCAAAGCCGGGGTCATTGATACTGACGGAACGCTGACTGCCAACAGTGATACAAGGCTTGCCACCCAGAAGGCGACTAAAACCTATGTGGATGGTAAGACTGCCGGCAGAACCAAGAAGTACGTTGGTACGATCAGCGCTTCAACAACCCAGACAATCACTGCGGCTACGCATGGCTGTGGCACTGATGTACTGGTTATGGTGTACGAAACCATTTCGACGATCCGTTACGCAGTTGAAGTTGATATTTCAGTCAACGCTTCAGGTGATGTCACTTGGACATCGGCAACGTCAATCACCGGCCAGATTGTTATCGTCGGCTAACATTAATTTAAATCATTTTCTATGCCATCATTCAAATCCAACCTGGATATACAGCAGAACCAGCTTCTGGATGCAGTTCTTCACCGGCGCTCGGATCTTCCCGAGCATCCGGTGGAAGGACAGGTTTATTATAATGATGGGAAGCACCTGGCATATCTCTGGGATGGAGAATACTGGATTCCCTGGGGAAATTCATCCGGTGGGGGCGGGAGTGAGGTTAAGCAGTTTATTACTACTATCCTCAATCCCTCCACCAGGTCAGGGGCTATAATTGTCAGGTTATATGAGGATCTTCTTGCAGTCAGAGTGGATGCTCATTTCAGCACAGTCAACACGGTTTACTTCAATATTGATTTAAGGGCAAATGTCAATCTGCCAGGAACCCTGCTGACTGATAGACCAATGATGGCAACCAATGAGAGTAATGAGTACACTATCATTGATCATCCTACTTTGAAGACGAATTGGTGGCTCTATCTGAGTATCGCTTCCGGTTCGGGGGATACCGGTACTCCTTTGGAAGGAGAGCCGACTGGGACGACCGGGGGTACAGGAACTGAGCCACCGGCGGGAGATGGTGAGGTACTTGGATTATTGACAGTGATAATCACCTGTACGACTGTTTGATAATAACCGCTATTTCAGACAGAATGGTTTGAAATGATAAATCTAGCACCCTAGTCTTTTTTATAATTATCTTTGCATCGACTTACCATTTTTTTATTAAAGACAGGAACGGGCATTGCCCGTTGTAGGTGTTTAAGAAACACATCATAGTTCCTGTCTTGAACAATGGTAAGTCAGTACAGCGGGTTTTTTTAATGGTTATCAAAATCCGCATGATACTATCCACAAAACAACTCGCTATATTTATGCAGTGCAGTCAAAAGACAGCACAAAGACGCGCCAAAGAAATCAAAGACCATTACGGGATTAAGCACATTACGGTGTACCATCTTGCAGAATACTTGGGTATTTCACCGAATCATCTTGCTTCCTATTGGGCACATGAGGCAAATAAATCAAAAGCAGAAAAACTAGTAATTCCGCATCTAAAGACAAAAAAGGACAAATTAGGTCAAAAAGAGTAAAACACGAAACAGCTTTTTCTCCGTATAAAGTGAATAAGTATTTTTGTGAAAAGTTAAACAATGTCTAAGAAATCAAAAATACTGCCCGATACTACAGATTCGCTTTCCCGAAAACAGGTCAAAAAGTTAATGAAATTACCTAAGATTGCTTTGGCTGAGTTAGTTCAGAATTATGAGGCTTGTTTTCGCGAGGCTTCGAAAAAGCACTAATCATTTGTTCTTTTATTATTTGCTTCTCCAGTTTTGCATAGATCAGAGTTGTCTCAATGCTTGTGTGACCAAGGATGTTTGATATTGTTGTAATTGGCACGCCTTTTCTCAGCATCCACGTCGCAGCTGTGTGACGCAGCACATAAGAAGTTAAAACCTTCGATAACCCGCAAGCTGCACCCAACACTTTAAGGTCCCGGTTATATCCCCACAAATCTCTGCATGGTATCAAATGTTCATGCCCGGCGTACCGGTCAATGATCTCCACAGCTTCGGGCAGAAGATATATGGTATACATTTCCCCGGACTTTTTTCGCAATCCTTCGAGCCAAACATCTGATCCGTCCCTACGGAGATTCTTTTTTGTGAGCTGCTCAAGGTCTTTATGTGTGATTCCGGTAAAAAGCTGAAAAACCGCACAATCCCTCGTCATCGTTGCCGGTTGTTTTATTAATGCCTCAATCTCGTTGTCATCCAGCCGTGTCCTGATCTTATTCTTTCCCTTGCTGAAAGTAAATTTCAGGTAAGGGTTGGATCCATAGGCCAGAAGGTTTGCCTTAGTTGCCATTGTGACGTAGGTCTTCACTACCTGATGATGTTTAGCAATGGAGGGCTGAGCTTTTAATTCCTTTGAAATGAACTGGTCAAAGGAAACAATATTAATATAAGTAAGGTCTGTGAACTGTTTGATACCATGCTGTTCCAGTCTGTTTGCAACTCTGGTGTGCAAGTACCTGGTGCCGCTGGCAATGTCATTCCTTGCTGCTATCTGATCACGCATAAAGGCCACAAATGATCCCGCAGCTTTCTTTTCCAGGGCGATATTGACTTCATTTCCGGTTAGTAGTCTGTTGCTGTCAATCAGGATAAGCTCATGTGCCCTGATCTTTCCAACCTTATCTGAGATTTGATTATTCAATTTAGTTGCAAATGGACTGTTGGTAATTTGCCGGGATTTGGCATCCCATTCATTTGCAGGTATTTTTAGTCCCGTAGCAACATATTTACGGGTCCCATCAGGAAGATGTATTTCAATCTCAACCGGTGCATTCCCTTTGTTTCCCCTACGATCCCAAACAATTTTATAAGTAGAATAGTTTCTCATAATAGCATCAATTATGTATCAATTTTGTATCACTTTTTGTATCAACTTTGTATCAGGAATAGTGCAATATTACGCATTATTTACCTTTATTTAGTGAACGAAATATTAACAAATGACACCTTGAAACCCATGTAAATACTATAATGATGTTGAAGATCAGGCATAAAAAAAGGAGGCCGTTAAGCCTCCTATGTGATCAG
>Ga0247840_10002984_pt1 | contig 29236 bp, 19 predicted proteins | sample LaCruzMarch2015__FD_192404 | JGI IMG/M metagenome (GOLD analysis project Ga0247840, IMG submission 192404) | Freshwater microbial communities from meromictic Lake La Cruz, Castile-La Mancha, Spain - LaCruzMarch2015_17m | ecosystem: Environmental > Aquatic > Freshwater > Lake | place: Spain...
GAATCCACCTATGCAGAGATAGTAATGGCCGGAGGGAAGGTCTCCGATTGCCTGCAGGCATTCAGGACCTTTCTGGTTCAAAGCTGCTACACAAACCCGTTTCCCCCATATTCTCGCTTTCAATAAATATTGATGCTCGCCAGACAAATTCAAGGGCATGGACATGTACTTGTAATGCATAAAAAGCGCTTTCCAATGCTTCCTCCGAGGAGACGCGGGTCTTAGGTTTGGCCACCGTGCGAGGATAGTCTTACCTACGACACGACGCCATATTATGGAGTGCCCCGCTGGTGTTATAATGTCCTCCGTCGGCATGTCGGTGCACCGACATTATTTAAGTACACGCAATAATTATATAAAATACTGACGCCGCCGCCGTTTTAGGGCTCAAAAAGCCGGGTAACGTAACTATAAATAATATTTTATCGATATTAATAACTATAGTTTAGGTGCTTTTGACAAAGCCTTGGCTGTTTATGCCACTTTCAATAAATCCTCTTAAAACGGATAGTACGACATTTAACCTGTAGCGTCAGGGTCCGTTTTTGTTATTATCTGACGGTGAAGGATACGGTATCGAGGATGCGTCCGTTCTTGTCGAGGATGGATAACTGGTGATTGCCCCGCAGGGGTTTCCAGAGCGGTTGATGGGATAGTGTCGGGAGGCGCTGCTGATTCAGGCGCCACTCGTAAACCGCCCCGCGCGGTTGGGCCAGGAAGGAGATCATCTGATTTGCTTCCGGAATGTCCGGATCCAGAGCGACGATCATGCCGCCGGCGGGATAAATGATCCGGGGTTGTTCGTGAACAGTATAGACGGCGACGGGTAAGACCGGCTCCGTGCCGGTAATAAACCATTCCCGGCGCGCCGTTTCGCCCGTATCCTGGAAGCGGATGGAAGCGGCTATGACTCCGGGGGGCGACTGCGGAGCGATGGAGCCGCGCCGCCGGTGCAGGTAATTCATGATGTCGTGCCAGACCGGAGCAGCCCCGGTCACACCGGATACATTCCACATGGGTTCACCGGAGAAGTTGCCGATCCAGACCCCGACGGTGTAGGCTTCGGAATAGCCGATACACCAGTTGTCCCGCATATCCTTGCTGGTCCCTGTTTTTACGGCGGTCCAGAAACGGGTGGACAGGACATTTTCCATCCCGAAGGTGATGTTCCTCGCCTCCCGGTCCGCAAGGATCGTTGAAATAATGAAGGCCCCCTTCCTGTCCATGACCTGCCTTGTTTCCGTGCTTTGACCCCGGGGGAGAAGGGTCAGTTCGTTCCACTTGCCGGCGTTGGCGAGGGTCCGGTAGGCGTTGACCAGTTCATAAAGGGAAATATCGACGGACCCCAGGGCGACGGCATATCCATAGTAGTCGGGATCTTTCTGGATGCTTGCCATGCCCAGGCCCCGGAGCCGCTCCACAAAGGCGTCGCCCCCCAGCATCAGCAGGGTCCTGACGGCGGGAACATTCAGGGAGGAGGCAAGGGCGGTGCGGACCGTCACCTGGCCCTGGAAATCTTTGCTGTAGTTTTCCGGGACGTAAAGACCGGTGGGGGTAGGGATTTGCAGGGGCGTATCTTCAACGACGGAAGCGGCGGTGAGGATCTTTTTTTCGATGGCGAGTCCGTATAGAAAGGGCTTCAGGGCCGAACCGGCCTGGCGGAGGGCCCGGACGCCATCCACATGGGAGGCTGACGAGGAGACGCCGCTGTTTCCCGCATAGGCGAGGATCTCGCCGCTGGCGTTGTCCACAACGAGGACGGAGCCGTCGCGGACATTGCGATCTTTGCTGTCGGCGAGACGGCGGTTCAGGACGGTCAGTACATATTCCTGGAGGGGCCGGTCGAGGGTCGAAACGACCTGTGCTCCCGGTTGTTTCAGGAGCAGTCCGGCCACGTGGGGGGCGAGGCCAATCTGAGGGGTGATGCGGTAAGGACGGCCGATCCGTTCATATACCAATGCCTTGATTTCCCCAGGCGAGGTCGGCGCCGCGAGGGACTGACTCAGCCGCTCCGCCCGCCGGACAATTCTATCGAGGGACTGGCTGGTAGAGGGGATCAGGGCGGCCAGGATCAGCGCCTCTGCTTCGGTCAGTCCGCCCGGATCTTTGTCGAAGAGGCCTCGGGAAGCGGCGGCGACGCCCTGCAATTCCCCCCGAAAGGAGATGAGATTCAGATAGGCTTCCAGGATTTCTTCCTTTTTCCAGCTTTTTCCGAGCTGATGGGCGGCCTGCATCTGCCGCCATTTTTCCTTCAGGGTTTTTTTTGGTGGCCGGATCTTCTCCCTTTCGGCGAGTTTTCTGGCGAGCTGCATGGTGATGGTGCTTGCCCCGCGGGGCGGACCCGAGAAGAGGCGATTCATGAAAGCGCCGCCCAAAGCCTGCCAGTCCACGCCCCGATGCCGGTAAAAGCGTCTGTCTTCCGCCTGGATTACCGCTTTGACCAAGGCTGGCGATACTTGAGTCAGGGGAACCCATTCCAGACGCCGTCCCTGGGGGTCCATCCGGAGTTCATGGAGGGGGTTGCCATGCCGGTCCAACAGGATCGCTTCGGACCGGCAATAGCCGGCTTTGATAGTGGAGAAAGCGGGCGGCGGCGGGGCCGGTGCATAAAGGTAAAAAAAGGAGTAAGCACCAAGGATGGCGAGGAACAGAATGATTATTGCTGCGAGGATGAATCTCTCTTTTCGTTTTTTGATCATCCAGAAAATGTCTATAAGGTGATTCTCGGCTTGGAAAGCGAATTGCCGACTACGAGGCCGATGGCAATAGTAGCTGCGACGACGAACATGTGCATAAACTCCTGCAATCCCAGCGCTGTATCGCCGGCCGATAAGGATACGAGCCCCCTGAATCCGATACTGCCGCTGACCATGAAAACCACGGCAGGAAGAAGAACGATCGAGGTCGGCCGGTTGGTCCTGCCTGACCAGATATTGGCAAAGACCAGCGCCAACGCTGTTCCCAGGAAGTTTCCCAGGTTGTTTCCCAGAATGCACTCACCAAGCAGCATTCCCGCATAGGCGATGGCACAGGCTGCCAATGCCGACAGGAGGTCCCGCCGCGGCGTTTGAAAAACGAGGCATAGCCCGGCGGCAAGCATGATGACAAACGGCCATACCAGCCACGTACTGATGGCGATATCCGCTTTATTTATCACCGGCAACAGCAATCCGGTCAGGGTGATTCCTGTCCAGGCTCCGGCAAAAAGCAGGATCAGACAGATGAGACCATTCGTCAGATTTGTGATTCCCGATAAGATGTGCTTGGAAGTGAGTTCGATGATGCCCATACTGATGGAGAATCCCGGTATCAGGTAAATAATCGCTGATAACGTGATCAGATAAGCCTGGATTCCCGGTAGTAGAGAATTGAATGCCGCCGCCAGCGCCCCGGCGACAAACGCACACAGGAAAGGCACCCATTGAGCGACTCTCTCCATTGCATTCCGTGTTAGAGTGACGATAGAAAACACGACAATGCTGAGGATGGCCGACAGGGCAATATCCCACCAACTTCCCCGCAGGAAACCGGCAAATCCGGCCCCGCACAATGAGTATCCCAATGCGACCAGACAATTATTATAGGGCGGAGGCATGGCATCGATTTCAGCGAGGGAATCGGTCGCTTCCGGGATATCGACTTTGCCCTCTTCAACTGCCGTAACCAGCTCGCCTACGGCTGCAAGTTTTGCAAGATTATACCCGGTGCCGGGCATGGAGACAAGATGGATTCGATGCCATAATTCATCACTGCGTTTAAATGCAAAGGCAAGGCTGGTGGGGGTGGAATGAAAGACTCCTGAATACCCCAAGGCCCGCGTGATGCGGGAGAGGTAGGATTCGAGTCGCTGGGCCTGGGGTCCATAGCCGTGCACCATGGTTCCCAGTTTAACGACAAACCTGCAAATGGTCTCAAATCTTCGCTCCTCGTCACTGTCTGTCGTTTGCATATAATCTCCATGGTCCCGGATAGAAGGCATACGACTGGTAAAAGCTAAAAAAACAATCTCCTTACAGGATGTTTTTATAGACCTTGCCTGCCATCATGATCATTTTAATGTTATCGGGATCGACGAGCACGGAAATGTCCTCCGCAGGGTTCTTATCGAGAACCAGGATATCGGCATAGGCCCCGGGGGATATCTCGCCGAGTATTCCGGTCTGGTTCAGCACTTCGGCGTTAATTCTTGTCGCCGATACAATGATCTCCATGGGCTTCTCAATGGCAGAGCGCAGCAAGAATTCACGTGACTGCTCTTCCCACAGGGGCCCCAGCAGGTCGGTGCCGAATCCCACCTTTATCCCGTGTTTCCTGGCAATCTTTACGGCTTCAAGGGCCCGCACTCTTACAGAGCCTAATTTGCTTATGCTCCCGGCAGGAAATTTGAATTCCGCGCCTCTCCTGGTCAACGCATCATAGGTAATCACCGTGGGTATCAGGTAGGCTTCTTTCTTTTTCATCAAGGCTGCAGTCTCATCGTCCAGGAGGTTGCCATGCTCTATGGTTCTCACCCCGTGATTCAGGCAAATCTGGATAGACTTTGCTGAATACACATGTGCGGCAACATAGGTGCTTTTTGCTTCTGCTTCCTCTGATATTGCCGCGAGTTCCCCGCTGCTGTATTGTGTATCGGTGACACGATCATCAGGGGATGCAACACCTCCCGCCGCCATTATCTTGATGAATGATGCACCTTTTCGGAACTCTGCTCTGCAGGCTCTCCTCACCTCGGTAATCCCATCAGCAATCTGGCCGATGGTTGTTGCCGAAGATTGCATGGGCGCCCCGTACTCTCCATCATAGGTCGTGGCCCTGAAATCACCATGCCCCCCAGTCTGGCTCAAGGCGCGACCACAGTAGAAGAGCCTCGATCCCTGAATGATCCCTTCGCGCAGAGCCATGGCAAGCCCGAAGTCGGCGCCCCCCACGTCCCGCATGGTAGTGAATCCTCTTTGCAGCGCCGCAAACAGATTATGGGCTGCACAGCATGTCGAATAGGTTACGGGAAGCTGCGGCGTTGCCAGGTCGACGGTTGCAGAAGTGACATGCACATGGGCATCGATCAGACCAGGGATGATGAATTTGCCCGCTGCATCAATAACGACATCACCTTTTTCAACCGACACCGGCGAGTCCGCCAGAATATTGATTCGATCAGCTTCGATGACAATGTCTTTTCTCTCATACTGTTCCGTGTGGACATTCAAAACCTGGCCCTTGCTGATAATAGTTCTCATGCTTCTATCCTTTCTCACCGGTTAATGGCCCGTTTGGGGCCGGTCTTTTGAGGGGTCAAAGAAATCATCCGCTTGCATCCTGATGCAATGCGTCGTCACGTGGCTAATCAGTTCCGTGCTTTGCCAGCAGGATTTCGGCATCCGCAAGCAGAGCGGCACAACCCTTGTTCCAGCGGCTGATACCGCCAACCATAAGGACCTGGGTCAGCGCCTCGACAAATTCCGGTATGGTCATGCCTTTTTTTACTGCGTTTTCGAGATGCAGCTTTGCATTGGCGATATCGTCGGTCATGATACAGAGCAGGACAAAGATAAGGGACTTGGTCTTGAGATCGAGAGCCCCCCCTTCCCCCTTTTCGCGCATCACTCCGGCGCGCATGAGGGCGTAACCGGCAAATGTTTCAGGGGCATGCTTAAGCATGATAGCGAACTGATCGGGCAGTTCGTCGCTTCCGGTTGACCGGCGAAAGCTTTCTTTCCCCAGCTCAACTGCGTCGTTGCAGATGGTCTTGATGTTTGCGGCTTGTTTAGATTGGTTTTCCCGGCGTGCGCTCAAATAGGACCCCATGATATCTTGGTATTTGTAAAGCATGCTGTTGGGAAAGGGTATCCCCGATCCACTTCTTTTCCGGCACTCATGTCTCGCTGATAAAACATTGTTTTTCTAACGGCTGGTATATAAGGCATGGGAATCATTCAAGTCAAATAAAATTCAAATTAATTACGTATCGCGACGGCTTAACTTATTACGGACTAGCTCTTATTTACGGCTGTTTTTTGCCCGTCACCGTCAGGGGGAGGACGGGGGTTTCTCCGAACATTTCCGGGGCGTACAAGGCTTCCAGACGTGAGGGGGGCATCTGGAAAACCCCTTCGTTGTTAAGGCGAAGGGTGTATTCCGTGGACCATTTCCCCTTGGGGACGTACTCGTAATAGACCCGGAAGGCCACTTGGGAACGCTCGGTGAAGGCTTCCTGGGCGAAGCCCCTGGTTTTCTCCCCAGACGAGAGCATCATTGAATCCCCACCCAATCCCGTCCGCAGGATGCTTGCCCCCGCCGGGATGGGATCGTTCAGGATGACCCAGGTCATGTCGGACTGGGCCTCCATGTCCAGGCGCACCCGGATGATGTCGCCGACCGACCATGTACCAGGAAGCTGCTGCTCGACAGGTATGACGGCTCTCGTCACATGAAAGCCGCTAGAAAGGGGTTTTGTAAGGCGGAGGGCCGCCGTTGCTCCGATGGTCGCCCAAGGGGCGCCGGTGCCGTTGTGGGTTACCTGTAAGGTTTCCTTTCCTGCCGGCCAGTTGAAGCTCAGCGTCCCTCCGGCTGGCGCTTTCTGCCAGTCAAGGGAGCGGGTCTTGCCGTTCAGCCCCGCGCTCGTGGTTCCCCCGACGGGTGTCTTTTCGTATTGGGCGGAAAATTTATCCATCGCCAGGATTCCCCAGGCATTGGCGGTGGTGGTGTCCCAGTGTCCCTGCCGCATCCGGCCCAGGGCGCCGGCGGTCAGGCGCGGCAGGTCGTTGCGCCATCCCTCCAGGTTCATCAGGGTGAGGAGGGAACGCACGGCGTTGCCGTCTGATGAGGCCATGAGCCACCAGAGCTGGTCCATCCGCTCCGTCGAGAAGGTCATACGGCTTCCCTGGAGATTCATCCGGGCGCGGAGGATCTGTTGCCCTTCCTTCAGCTTCTCCTCCCTTTGGGGAATGTCCGTCAGGCGCTGGAGGATGTTGATCCAGTCGAGGAGGGCCGACGTCGGCCATAGATTCGGATCGATGGGGATGGAGGCCAGGAGTTTCACATCTGCCTGTCCGTACCTGCTCAGGGCTTCCAGGGCGGAGAGTTTGCGGATGGCCAGATCCGCTGTGGGGAGAGCTCCGTAACGGATCACCCGTCCTTCGAGAAACTGCCGCAGTCCGGCGGTCATCCGGTCCCGGAGATAAACGGGAATTTCATAGCCCCCTTCCGAGGCGACGGCAAGTATGTACGCCGTCAGGGAGTCGCTTCCCTGTCTCATGACGGGGAAGTATTTTAAGAGGCCGTCACTGTCAAGATAGGAGGGGAGCTGGGCTATTGTGGCCTGCCACAGAGCCTTGCTTTTGAGGGCGATGGCCCGGGAGGCCTTCTGCTCCAGGCAGGTGTAGGCGTAATGATCCATATAATCCCGGACGCCGCTCAGGGATGCCGCCAGGACAGGCTTGATCTGGACGTTAATTCCGCCACGTCCGGCCTCGGCGTCCGCCGGTTTTTCGATAGAAACCATCACGGGTGTGCGGACCTGGGTGAGAACGGCCTGCACCGTCCGGACCGGCACCGCAGCGGTCACCTTCTGGACCACTTTCAGGCGATCACTGGCTCCGGCGGCTCCTCCCCCCTGCTCCTTGACTGTCGCCTCGTATTCCAGTCCGGTGTCGTCAGGGGGGACGGTGATCCACCAGGCTAGCTCCCGGGCGGCCCCGGCGGGAATCATATCCTGGCGGGGTTCCTGTTCCTGCGCCTCTTTAACGCCGCGGACGGTCAGCCGCCCCTCGATCTGCATATCATGGTCGGAGGCATTGCGGACGGTAAAGACGGCCCGGTAGCGATCACCTTCCCGGACGAGGGGTGGCAGACCGGAGATGATCATCAGGTCCTGGGTGGTCTGTACATCCGCCTCCCCCGTTCCGAAGAGGCCCGTACCAGCAGTTGCGACGGCGACAATACGGAAGCCCGTCAGGGAGTCGTTCAGGGGAATCCGGACCGTCGCCTCGCCCCGGGCGTCAAGAATCACAGTACCCTTCCAGAAGAGGAGCGTATCGAAGAGTTCCCGGGTGAACTGCCGCCCTCCGCCTCCGCCGTGACTTACGGCCTTCTGGCCAAAGTGGCGCTTTCCCACCACCATGGCCTGGGCGGTGGCAGTCCGGACTTCATAGTCACGTCGCTGCATCATCGCCCTCAGCAGTTGCCAGCTATTGTTAGGCGCCAGTTGGAGCAGACCCTTGTCCACCGCCGCGATGGCCACTTCGGCGCCCTTGGGCAGGGGGCGCCCCGCCGGGCCTTTTACCTTGATGCGGACGTTCATCGTGTCGCGTACCTTGTACGCCGTTCGCTCCGGAACGACCTGGACGTCGAGCTGATGGGCCTGCCCACCGACGCGGATCTCGGCCACGCCGAGCTTGTAGGCCGGTTTCCCCGGGTCGAAGGTCGCCGTCGGTCGCGCATCAGCGACACGGCCCCGGACGACGAGGACGGACACAAAGACGTTGGGGGCGTAATGCTTCTTTACTGGGATCTCCACCACCGGTGATTTACCGGAAAGTTTCTTCGTATAGACATCGAGAATGCCTTCCCGTTCCACCGTGATCAGGGCCGTAGCCTCCCGGAAGGGCATCCGGACCTGGAATTTAGCCTTGTCCCCCGGTTCGTACTTTTTCTTTTCCGGCAGGACGTCGATCCGGTCGTCGTTGCCTGTCTCAAACCACCATTCGTCCTTACCGGCGATCCAGAGGTCATAATTGGCGGCGGAGGTGAGCCCCGATTCATCCCTGACTTCCGCCCGGATGATGACGCTTCCCGAGACGGTTGACGGACCCTGGCAGGTCAAAAGGCCCATAGCGTCGGTCCGCCCCTGGCAATGGCGGCCTATTTTCTTTACTTCCCGGGTGTTCTTGTAGGCGTAAAAACCTCCCACGAGGCGCACGCGGTGAGAGTAAGTCTGCTGCCGGTAGATTTCCACCGTCGCCTCCACGTTCGGGGCCGGTTTCCCCTGGAGATCGACGACGGCTACCTTATAATTAAGATTGTCCTGGGCGGCGGTCCAGGAGTCGGGACGAATGCCCACAGCGAGCCGAGAAGGGTAGAGGGGTATCCGGGTAGCGGCGGTCTGAATTTCCCCATTCGGGTCTTTGAATTCCATCTCCACGTGAATATCCCGGGCCGTCTGGATCTTCGGCAGGTCCCGCAGCAATGCCCGCAGGGCGCCCTGATTATCGAGCTTCAACTCCTGGGTCGGCAGTTTGAAAGGCTTGTCGGATGCGGCCTGGGCCTCTGGTTCTTCCGTCGCGGCGTCCTGACCATCTTCAAGGTCGCCGTGTCCGGAGACGGGGAAAATTCCTTCTTTCAAGGGACCGCCGGTGAAGGAAAAATCTTCATAGTCCTTAAAGGTTACGATTTTTGGCTGGACTTCGGCCCGGAGCCGGATGGGAAGGAGGGACGCGCCGCCTCCCGAGAGGTAGGAAACGGAAAGATCGAGCGGGGTCTCCCGGACATTGACCAGGGGTTTTGCCGGGGCCTGGATGATAGCCTTCATGAGGGGGACACGGAATTCTTCCACCCGGAACGACCCGCTTTGCCAGCGGCGCTCGTAGGAAGATGTTTTGTCCTGGGGCGATTTGGATTTAACCAGGGCCAGCTCGTAGGTCCCCAGGCGGGCGTTTTCGGGGATCTTCCAGTTGGTCTCGGCGCTGCCGTTCGCGTTCCAGTGCAGGGGGAGGTGATATGTCTGGTCGCTGCCAAGGTGCTGGATAGCCAGGACGTCCGGGCGTTTTACCGGCGATAGCAGGGCAAAGCCGCCTGACGTATGGGTTCTGAGGATATGCTTCATGTGGGCCGTCTCACCGGCCCGTAAAAGGGGGCGGTCCAGGATGGTGTGGGCGACGACGCCCTCATCTCCGGAATAACCCCCCATGGGCAGCTGGAAGCGCCAGGGTTCAATGCCTTCGCTCCAACTGGAGTGGGTGAAGGTCATGTCCCCGCCGCTCCGGGCGAAAACGAAGAGGCCTCCGTTGAGATTGCTGAGGGCGTGGGGGGCCTCGCGATAGTTCACCTTGCCGGAACATCGGGACAGATCATCAGGATTGGGAAGGCGGCTCTTGATCAGGGCGACGCCGGTGCGATCGGTCTTGCCCTGCCAGAGGGCCTTCCCCTGGCAGTCGCGAATAACGACGGCGGCCCCCGCTATGGGGGTCCCTTTTTCCAGCGAGGTTACCCAGACCAGGGAGTATTCCCGTCCCCATTTGAAATGGGCGGCCATATCGGTGGTGAGGGCGGCCGCCGGGATGTAAAGGGGGGCCGGTGGGGCAAGGAGGTGCGTCCCCAGTATCCGGCTTTCCAACTCGACGATATAAAGCCCGGGGCCGGGGAGGGGGATGCCGACGACTTCGAAGGCTTTTTCCTGTTTCCGCTCGGGGAAGTTCAGAGATGGGGCCTGCCTATCCAGGATGGGGGCTTCCCGCTCCGCCGCCGCGATTTTACGGAGCCATTCGATGACCTTGATATCCTGATCGGCTCCGATCCGCTGCATTTTGCCGGTCAGGCGTGCGGTGAAAGCAGGTGCTCCGGGTGCGCCGGCCTGTGCGGCCCCTGCTCCCACCCCCATATTTTCAACTACTGGGGCGCTTTCCTCTCCCTGTTCACCCTTTGCCCCTTCCTCTACTTCGATCAGTGGTGTCGGCGCCTTTTCATCGATCTTCAGGAGGCGGCCCTGCAGTTGCCGCTCGATATTGCGGATGGTTACGGGGACGAGACGGTCTCCCTTGGCCTCGATAATCCCGAACCGGGCAGCGAATTTGGCCAAAGGGGGGTAGGTATCGGTGCTTACGGTTAGGGGAAACTTATCGGCATTGCTGAGTGTTCTTCCCGCCTCGTCTTTGATCTCACCGGGAAGGCGCAACGTCAATTTGGATTTTTCCGGAAAAGGACCGGGAAAAGTCAGATAGGAGACGATCCCCCGCCGTCGGTCGCTGTCGCTGATTTTCACCGGCCATTTCTTTTCCTTCTGGCCGGTAATCACGATCTGTTCGGCGCGTTTCACCGGGATGGGAGCGGTAAAGCGCAATCCCACGGGCAGGATGGGAATGCAGGCCCGATCGGCCTTTTCCCGGGTGCACCAGAATTCGGCGCGGAAGGGCTCCCGGGTCCGGAAGGACAACACCTGGTCCTTTTCTGTGGCGACGCCGCTTTCGGACGCGACACCGCGGCCCCAGATCAGCTTGACCAGGGCGGCATCAGGGAAGGCCTGCCTGGCCTGCACAAGGATGACCAGCCGCTCGTCGCCTTTATGGTTGATGGCCTTGAGGATTTTGCGGCGTTCGTTTCCTGAGATGATGTTTATTCCGATCCGCTCCTTGATATTGGCTACGGAAAAATAGACATGCCCGGTGAGGGATGACTCCCGGGGCGCCGCGTCAAGATAGAGGACAAAGATCTGCCCCGCGTCGATCTGTTCGTTCCCTTCAAAAGGGATGGAACGAACGACGGTCGGGCCACCGGTGGAGAACCGGAAGATTTTCGGCGCCGAAACATCAGCCCCGGACAGGGCCTTGACACCGTCTTTCAGAGTAAATTCGCACTCCACCCCGCCGGGGAGGTCGGTGTCGAAATCGTAGGACCAGGTGCGGCTGTCGATCCACCGTCCTTGTCCCTTTCCCGGGCACTTGATGTCAAGGGGATCGGCGAGTCGGGGATCACCGAAAGGAACCATGGGTTCGGAAAAGGTCGCCGTTGCCTGACGGACACCCTTGACGACGCCTTGGGGGTTGAAGGATGTTATTGCGGCTGAGCCACCGGCGAGGGCTTGGTTACTGAGAAAAAAAGAAAAGAGAACAACGGCCCAAAATATCCCCGTGCGCTTTTGATACTTCATACTGGTCTCTCCTCCGTAATTAATCGGGGACGGTTATATTTATTCGCTCCCCTTCAGTTGTAATCGCCATCAAATGAATCATCCTTTTTCAGGTGTTCCCGGAGCGCCGGTCGCAAATATATCTCGTCGATGTCATGGCGCTTCAGGGCTTCCGTAATCATGGCAATTTTTCTCTTCACCGTTGCCTTGGCATGGAGGAAAAGAACAGCCTGATCCTCGACGCGGCACAGGCCCCCAAAGGTGGCGGGATCTTCATTTCTTAATGACTCATAGCGGATGTTGATGTTTATCCTCCCGGCCAGTTCTTCAAGCTGTCGAAGTAGTTCTTCTTGAGTCATAATTATTTTCTCACGAATTCTATATACAGGATTTGCCGGGATAATGGCAAGCGACGGGATGCCGAAAAACATTTGATTCACTGCTTGCAAACCATTTTTCTGCGGTTATGTTGATATCATGGTTATGAAGTTCCTTGACTACTCGGGATAATCGGTTATTCTTGGCGCATGAAAAGCAGGAACGGGGACATTGGTCATAGCGGACAAGTTGTGGTCATCGGGGCCGGGGCGGCCGGGATGATGGCGGCGGGGCGGGCGGCGGAGGCCGGGGCTCGGGTGCTGCTTCTGGAAAAGATGGACCAGCCGGGTCGGAAGATCCTCATCAGCGGCAAGACACGGTGCAACCTGACCAATACGAGGACGCTGCCGGAGTTCATCGCCATGTACGGCCCCAACGGCCCCTTTCTGCATGCCGCCTTTCACCGATTTTTCCGGGAAGACCTTCTTGATATCCTCAGTTGCTATGGCGTGGAAACAAAGGCTGAGCGGGGTGGTCGCATCTTTCCCGTCTCCGACCAGGCTGCCGATGTTGTCGGAGCCTTACGGCGCTATATGGATGCCCAGGAGGTGCAACTGGCGACGCAAAGTCGCGTCTTCTCCCTGGCCGTCGAGGAAGGGAAAATCACCGGTGTCATGACGGACAGGGGACTGACTCCCACCGCGGCGGTGATTGTTGCCGCCGGAGGCGCTACCTGGCCTGCCACCGGTTCCGCCGGCGACGGCTATGAACTGGCAAAGGGAGTCGGCCACAGGATTGAAAAACTCCGCCCCGCCCTCGTGCCGCTGATTGTCAAAGAAATCGAGCTGGCGAAATCGATGCAAGGGGTAAGTCTGCGCAATGTCCGCTTGACGGCATTCAGCTGCCGCCCCGGCAAGATAGACCCGGCCGCCGTCCCGGCCCATGACATCGGCCGGGGGATGGATCGTAAAAAAGCCCGCGGTTCCGTTATCGAAAGCCGCTTCGGGGAGATGATGATCACCCATTTCGGCATCGGCGGCCCGGTGACATTGCTCATCAGCCTGGCAGTTGTGGAGGCCTTGGGACAAGGCCCTGTCAGTGTCGCCATTGACCTCAAGCCGGCCCTGGATTATCAGCAGCTCCGCACCCGTCTGCAGCGGGATCTTGATGCCCATGGAAAGCGGCAGTTCAAGGGCATTCTCGAAGGATTGCTGCCCAGGAAGATGATCGAACCTTTAGCCGCCTTGATGGGTATTCCCCTTGATAAGCCTGCCCACCAGGTGGCGGCGGCGGAACGGGAGAAGATTGCCGGCATTCTTAAATCCCTGCGTTTCGAAATTACCGGCTCCCTGCCGATGACGGCGGCTATTGTAACAGCAGGAGGTGTTTCCCTCAAAGAGATCGATCCCCGGACGATGGCCTCGAAACTGATTCAAGGTCTCTATTTTTGCGGCGAGGTCCTGGATATTGATGCCGACACCGGGGGCTTCAATCTCCAGGCGGCCTTTTCGACGGGCTATGTTGCCGGGGAAGCGGCGGCAGCGTATGTCACCGCCTGTAAAGAATAACAGGAGAGCTTTGAATCTCTCAGGGTTATATTCCCCGATGCTTGCTTCGTTCCTCGGGGTTTTAGATACCCCGTAGCTTGCGGCGGGGTAGTTCATTCCTGCGAAAGCAGGAAATAGAAGATTTCCAGTTTTCACCGGAATATATATTCGGTAGCAATTCATAGCTCTCAATAATGGAGGTTTGACGATGAGCATCTGTGATTTTACAATTTATGATATGATTATCCGCAACGCTGGTTTATATCCCGATAAAGATGCGATTGTGTATAATGGCCGGCGGACTGATTTTAAAACCTACAAAAAACTCTGTGAACAATACGCCGCCGGGCTCATCAGCAAAGGGCTGGAAGCAGGCGACCGGATTGCCGTCCTGGCGGGCAACTGCGATGATTTCCTCATCCTCTGCGGGGCAGCGGCGAAAATCGGCGCCATTGTCGTTCCCATCAACTGGCGGTTGGGAGAGGAAGAAATTGAATACATCCTTAAGGATACTACCCCGAAGTTTCTCGTCAGCGACAGCGAATATCGGGAGCTGGCCCGGAAGGCCTTGTCAACGGTAGCGTCCGTACAAAGGCATTATGCCTTCAATGTGGATGCAAGGGAGGGAGATTGCATCCCTTTCCGGGCCCTCTGCCAGGAAGAGGGATGCAAGGATACGGGGACGGTGTCGGTTTCCGGTGACCACGCCTATATGATCATCCATACGGCCGCCGTGGGCGGGAAACCGAAAGGTTGCCTCCTCAGTCAGGGAAACATGATTGCCGTCGGCCTTCAGATTTCTCACTTGCTGAAGCTCGACCGCCGGGATTGCCACCTCTGCATTCTCCCCCTGTTTCATATCGGCGGCCTTGCCATGACCGTGGCGACGATGCATCAAGGGGGCAAGAATGTGATTGTGGACCGTTTTGATCCTCTCCTTGTCCTGAGACTTATCGCTGAGGAGGAGGGCACTTTTTTTGTAGCCTTTCCCCCGATCCTCGCCTCGATTCTGGACGCCCAGGGAAAAGAGCCCTCTGACGCGTCGAGTTTGAGAATTGTCTGTGGCATGGACAGCCCGGAGACCCTTGAACGTCTTTTCAAGACAAACACCCAGGTCTCCTTTTACAGCCTTTACGGCCAGACCGAGGCCATGCCGGTTTCGGGATGTAATTATAAGGAGAAACCAGGCAGCATCGGGCCGCCGGCAATCATGACGCGGGTTGCCCTGTTCGATGATCTTGATCGGGAAGTCGCCCCCGGGACGCCCGGAGAAATCTGTGTCCGTTCCTCCGCCGTATTCCAGGGTTACTGGAACTTGATGGAAGAGACGGCCTACACATTTCGCAACGGGTGGCATCATACGGGCGATCTGGGCCGCTGCGATGAAGATGGTTATCTATGGTACGCAGGTAGAAAGCCGGAGAAGGAACTCATCAAGTCCGGCGGCGAAAATGTTTACCCGGCGGAAGTGGAAAAGGTCATTCTCAGCCACGGCGAAGTTGAGGAAGTTTGCGTCATCGGCGTTCCCGATGTGGAGTGGGGAGAGGCCGTCAAAGCTGTCTGTGTCCTCAAGAAGGGAAGCGCGATGAGCGCCGGGGAATTGATTGACTTCGTGGCCGCCAAGATCGCCCGCTATAAGAAGCCCAAGTATGTTCTTTTTGTCGGGACTTTGCCGAAAACGGCAACCGGCGCCGTCAATCGGGAGGAGGTCAAGAAGGCGTATCCGGAAAACAAATAAAAAGCCCCTCGTAAAAGTAAAAATCTACGAGGGGCTAACGAGATCCGCCTATGCCGTCTTGCCTTTTAACTGGAGTCTTTCATTGAATACTTGGTCTTTTAAGGGTGATAATCACCACGAAGATCCTGTGTTTTCTATTTCGTTAACATCCAGTAGAATAGACTCATTACGTGCATCGCAGTATCCCGCTTGTTAATTATTACGGGCGATACATCTATCAAAGAACACGGGTGAATCAGTAACAGTTGAAGTCTTATAATAAGAACAATGAGAGCCGCAATGCCTGCTTATTTATAAGCTGTAGTCAGCTTTTTAAAATAACCGCCCTTTCGGCAGTTGATTACCACCACTTATACCTCGCGATGCTTTTCTTCTTACCTCCCAGTGAAATGATTCATCTTTCATTCATATTCCCAGAGACATAATTCAAGCCGTGCATTGCAGCTCCACGGTGATCTTAATATGCAACCGATCTTTGTTAATGTCAAGGGGTTCATCAATAATATTTTTAATCGTTCAGAGGTGGGCAATGCCATTGTCACAACTTCAATACTTCAGTAAGGGTCGGATGAGGTATGATCCAGGATTTCAAGGTCTTTAAATCGGCGCCAGTGGTCATGGCGAGGCTAAGAGAGGCGATGAGATCGGGGGCGCCGGCACCGACGATAGTTGCACCGACGAGGTTACTTTTGTGGAAGATGAACTTGGCGAAACCCTGGCCCGCTAATTCGGTGCGGGCCATAATGTTGGCCCCGTAATCGGTGCGTACTATTTCCACGGGCCATCCTTTTTCCCTGGCCTGTTTCTCGGTCAAGCCAACCCTGGCGATGGGAGGATGGGAATAGGTGACGGAGGGCACAGTGTCTTCCTGGAACGTAACGGAACCGTCGCCGAAAAGGCGGCTGGCCAGAGCCCGGCCCTGCTGCATGGCCCGGTGGGCCAACATGATTCCCCCCGTCACATCTCCCACGGCGTAAATCCCGGCAATATTGGTCTCCTGACTTTCATCGACGGCAACGCCCCGGCGGTCATAGCGGATGCCCAAATTTATCAGTGATTCTTCATCCAGACGCGGCCGCCGCCCCGTGCAAAGGAGGGCGTATTCCGCATTTAATTCCATTGCCTGCCCGTCTTTCCCTGCGCTTATGCAGACCCCCTCCGGGCCTTCGCGGATATCCTCAATCTTTGTCGCCGTCAGGACCTTCACGCCGATGCGGTTTAGCTCTTTCAAGAGCACGGTCGCGGCCTCTTCTTCCTCATAGGGGATGATGGTGGGGAATATTTCTACTATTTGGACCGGTACACCCAGTTCAGCTAAAAATGTCGCAAATTCAACGCCGATGACACCGCCGCCGATGATCACCACGCTCTGGGGTAGCGTGGTAAGTTGCAGAAAGGTGTCGGAGGTCAGTATCCGTGAAGAGGAATGCGGAGGGGCGGGTGTTGCGGGAGGAGTGCCGAGTGTTGAAGATTGCGTACTGGGAGAAGAGGACGGAGAGGCGGCGATAGCGGCTTGGATGAGTAGGGCTGATGATTGGGGACTTGAGGACAGATGCCGCGTAATTGGGAACGGTGGCAGGGCCGGCTCGGATCCCCAGGCAACAACTATATGGCGAGCCGTCATAGCCTCACTTTGTCCTGCGGGGTTCGTCCAGGCCACCTCGCCGGGGGACACGATCTTTCCTTCCCCTACCTTCATCTCCACGCCAGCGTCTTTCAGCGATTTTTCCACTCCCAGGGCGGCGATCCGGACCATTTGGTCCCGGTGACGCCGAATCGCGGTAAAATCATACCCTGTTTCACCGGCAGTGATCCCCAGGCGGTTGAGTTTTTTCAGCTCGGCGAAATGTCTGCTACATGTCAGCAGGGCCTTGGTGGGTATACAGCCCCGGTGGGTGCAGGTTCCTCCCCATTGCGCCTTTTCCACGATGCAGACCCTGGCTCCGTAACGGGCTGCTTCTTCCGCTGCTGTGTGGCCGCCGGGTCCACCGCCGATGACAATCATATCAAAGCTTAGATTAGACATACAAATCTCCTGAAGAAATTGATCACCCCATCCCCACCCCGGACCTTGAAGGGGAGGAAACTACAGGGGAAAGATGCCCTTACTTGCCCCTTGCCGCTTGTGTCAGGATGATGCTGCGGCGTGGTAGGAACTCCGCACCAGGGGGCCGGCCTCGACATGCCGGAAACCCATTGCGAGGGCCGTCTCCCTGATGGCGGCAAATTCATCGGGGTGGTAGTATTTTCGGACTGGCCAGTGGTCGATAGTGGGCTGAAGGTACTGACCTATCGTTATGGACTGGCAGCCTGCCGCTGTGAGATCCTCCAGCAGGTGGTGTATATCCTCCCCGCTCTCGCCGAAGCCAATCATGAATCCCGATTTGGAAATTGCTGACGTCATCCTGCCGATCTTTCTCAGTATCTTCAGAGATGTTTCATAGTTTCCCTGGGGGCGCAATTGGGCATAGAGAGACGGTACCACCTCAATATTATGGTTGATAACCGCAGGATTAGCGTCAATGACTTCCTCGATTGCCGCAACTTGTCCCTGAAAATCGGGAATGAGGACTTCAATGCGAATATTCGGCACCGACTCCCGCAGGGCGCCGATGGAGCGGGCGAACATGGAGGCCCCGCCGTCGGGGAGATCATCCCGGGTTACGGACGTGATGACCACATATTTCAGGGACAAGGACTTTACGGCAAAGACGAGCCGCGCTGTTTCCTCCTTGTCGATGGGAGCGGGGACGCCGTGGGCGACATTACAATACCGGCAATCCCGGGTGCAGATACTCCCCAGGATAAGAAAGGTTGCCGTACCATCTTGGAAGCACTCGCTCATATTGGGGCAGCGGGCCTCCTGGCAAATGGTATGAAGTCCGTGCCGTGACAGTACTCCCCGGACGCGGTTAAAGTCAGGCGTATTGGGTAGCCTTACCTTCAACCATTCGGGTTTTCTCAAGAAATCCCTGGGAGAGTTTTCCTTGGCTATAGAACTATGATGGATTCGCAAAAATTATTAGACATCCTTATTTCTGTCATACCTGGCTTGACCCGTAAGCCAGCGCTATTAACCGTTAAGATTTTGGCCGCTTGGGAATCACCAGCCACATGGCCAGATAGGCGATCGTAGCAAATCCGAAGGAAAACAGGATCAGCAGGATAAAGAGAATGCGGAACAAGGTGGCGTCTTTGTTAAAAAATTCTCCCAATCCGCCGCAAACACCGCCGATCTTTTTATCCACTTCAGACAGGTAAAGTTTTTCTTCCATGACACTTCCTCCCCGGAAATGTTGATTTACCAGTATATAGTCAAAATATTAGCCATAATCGACGGTTTCGCAAAAAGATTCGCAGGCAAGGCGCGCAAGTCCTGAGTCATGAGGCGTACTTGTCGTACGCCGCAGTGACGAAGGATGCCGCGCAACGCAGCATCCGGACTTTTACGAAGCCGTCATCAGAAGTAATACCAGATCGTACTGTAATCAGCCACGTTTTCCCCGTCTTCATCGAGACGCTTCAGGTAATCGTAGATGGGGATGTCCGTGTAAAGGTAATCCCGCGCCGTGACCAGGCGGACTTCCCAGGAATAAAACCTGTAAACCCGTCGTCCGTCCGGCTGGATCATGATCACTTCATGGTCCTGCCAGGCCTTCAACTGTGATTTCCCGAGCTTAGGGAGGTTGAAGACGGGCTCATCCGTCCGGGCCAGACCGGGGAGAAGCCGGGCCTCTTCCGTCCGCTCCTGTTCGATCCTCGCAATGGGGACCCGGAAATCAGCGGTTTCGTCCTTGCCCTTGGTGCTGAAGGAGTAGTAGGGATCAACACCGGAAACCTTCAATACCTTGCGGAGGAGGCAGGTCTCGAATTTCCGGCTGTTGTAGTACGTGAAGACCTGCTGGTTATAGACGTTGATCCCTAATTTCTTGATTTTCTTGATGGACTCCAGGGCGTCCGCCGTCATCTCCGTGGGATGTTCGAAATGGGTGACGATGGCGATTTCCCGTTTCCCCCATTCATGATATTTTTCAAGAATCTGCAAAAAACCGTCATTGATCCGGTAGGGAAGGGTAACGGGAATCCGGGTACCGATACGGATTCTCTCGACATGTTTGATTTTGGCAATTTCCCCCAGAAGGGTGTCCAGGTAGTCGTTTTTCAAGGTCAAGGGGTCGCCGCCCGTGACCAGGACCTCGGTGATGCTGTCGTGTTCACTTATCCACGTGATGGCCTCCTGGATCTTTTGGCGGCTCATCTGCACTTCGTCGTCGATGCTCTTGATTTCCCAGTTTCGCTGGCAATAGACGCAGATTTGCGGGCAGGCGTTGTACGGTTTGAGGATGACGATTTCCGGATAGCGGCGGGTGATGCCGTCGATGGGACTGGTGGATTTTTCGCCCATGAAATCAAGGTCCAAATCCTTGGCCCGGCTCTCCGCGACGGATTGGCAGTAGGTTAAACTGGGGATCACCTGGGCCCGAATTTGGCGGTCGTAATCCGTTTTGCCGTCCTTGTTGAAGAGGGACAGATAGTAGGGTGTGATCTCAACAGGAATGCCGTATTCCTTTGCCGCCTTGAGTCCGGCGATCTCGTCTTTGTTAAGGCTGACGATGGCGGACAACGTCTCCAGGTTTTTGATGATGTGTTTCAGTTGCCAGAGGTAGTCCTGCCAGTCTTCTTCGTTAGCCTGAAAGTAGGCAAGGATATCTTTCTTTAAGTTTTTCCGGCGTTTGACAATGCTGCGATCAAAACCGGTCCGATAGCGGCGGAAATACCTGCGGATCATCGCGGCGTATTCGTCAAGCTGGGAAGAGCGGAGCAGGGCCGCCTCCCGGCCATCCTTCATCTGGAAGATGTCCTGACTCTTGGAGTGCTTTCCTGATTTTCCCGTAATTCCTCTGAAGAAGGAGAGGTATTCACAGAGAAATGCCTCACTGGTTCGGGACATGGCGGTGTCGGGATCATGGGCCAGGTCGTAAAGGAGCTGGAGGGACGATGTCTGGCTCAGATGCTCATTTTCCGTGCGCATGGTATTTGAAAATACCCGGATACATTCCCGGGCGTTGCGTTTTTCGGTGATATTCATCTCCGAATAGTAGGTGTCGGGCTTCATGTTGAACATGGAGCGGTTAAGATAGTTGAAATAATCGAAGAGCAGGTGCCGCGCCTCTTCGATATGTTTGGAATCCCTTAGTATTTTCTTGATCTGTGGATCAGCCTGCCAGAGCCTCTCCAGCAGTTCTTCCTTCGACAAAAAGATGACATTTTTCATCATAAGCTTAGCCTTTCCAGCAGACGTCGGGTTCCCGGGCCGCCTTGACGTCGTCGAGGCGTTTTACCGGGGTGGTCAGGGGGGCGGCCTTGACCAGCTCGGGGTTGTCCTTCGCTTCCCCGGCGATCCGGATCATGGTTTCGCAGAAAGCATCAAGGGTTTCAATACTTTCCGTTTCGTTGGGCTCAATCATGATTGCCTCGGGGGCGATGAGGGGGAAATATATGGTCGGGGGATGGTAGCCGTAATCGAGGATGCGCTTGGCGATGTCCGAGGTATGGACGCCGCTTTCGCGGACCTGGCGGTTTCCCGAAAAAACACACTCGTGCATACAGGGGCGGTCATAGGGAAGGTCGAAATAGGGCGTTAATTTTGCCTTGATATAGTTGGCGTTTAGCACGGCGATTTCACTCGCCCTTCTCAGTCCTTCCGGTCCCAAGGTGCGGATATAGGCGTAAGCCTTGACCATGACATTGAAGTTGCCGAAGAAGGTCCGGACCCGCCCGATGGCGTCGGGGTGCTCATAAGACCAGTCAAAACCGTCGTCTCTCTTGATAACCCGGGGAATGGGCAGATAATCCACGAGTTTCTTCCCGACGCCCACGGGGCCGCTGCCGGGGCCGCCGCATCCGTGGGGGGTGGAGAAGGTTTTGTGGAGATTCAACTGGATGACGTCGAACCCGAGCTCGCCGGGTCGGGCTTTTCCCATGAAGGCATTGGCATTGGCCCCATCACCGTAAAGGAGACCGCCTTTGCCGTGAATAATCTCCGCCACTTTTTCGATGCGCCGTTCAAAAAGCCCCAGGGTGTTGGGATTGGTCAGCATGAGCCCTGCCACATCCTCCGCCATCAGCGACTCGAGATGTTCTATATCCACTCCTCCTTCGCTGTTGGAGCGGACGGTGACGGTCTGGTAGCCGCACAGGGCTCCGGAGGCAGGATTGGTGCCGTGGGCGGCGTCGGGGATGAGGAGGCGGGTCCGTTTTTCCCCTTTCTTTTCAAAATGTTTCTTGAAGATCATGATACCCGTCAGTTCCCCGTGGGCGCCGGCTGCTGGTTGGAGGGTAAAATCAGCCATGCCGAATATTTCGCTCAAATATTGGCGCAATTCATACATCAGTTGCAGATTCCCCTGGGAGAATTCCACCGGGGCGTAGGGATGGAGACCGGTGAAACCGGGGAGTTTCGCTATGTCTTCGTTGATTTTGGGGTTGTATTTCATCGTACAGGAGCCGAGGGGATAGAAGCCCACATCGACACCGAAGTTCCGTCTTGACAGGGCGGTGTAATGACGGATCAGGTCCACTTCCGCCACTTCCGGAAGAGCGAGTTCTTCCCGGAGCAGCTCCCGGGGAATGACCTGTTCAATGGGCGCGGCGGGGACATCACTGCCGGGAATGCTGCCTGACAAGCGGCCCGGCCTGCTCTTTTCGAATATCAATTCCATAAGTCAGCTCTCCTGTTCAGTTTTCTGCATTAACCCCATCCCCACTATGCCCCTTACCAAAATTCCTGGCGTGGCCTTCCCTTGAGTGGGGCAATGATTTTTTCTAAGCCCTAGCGGTAATCCTCGCGGATCGGATAAAAGACATCCAGAATATAACAGTCCGTCAAGGCCCGGCCGCTATGCTTTGCCTCCGGGGGAATAACGGCGACCCTTCCCGGCTCAATTATTCGCGTCTCTCCGGCGACGGTCATCTCGAACTTCCCGGCAATGAGAGTGGCGACCTGTTCGTGGGGGTGGCTGTGTTCAGGCAAAACCGCCCCCGCTTTCACCTGCCAGTATGAAAAGGTCATGTGTTCGGAATGAACGAATCGGGCGGTAAACCCGGGGACAATTTCTCTTGCGGGAACACCGGACAATTCAATGAAGGGCATACCTCATCCTTTCTTTGCGATACTGTGTGAATCCTATCCACGCATAATCTTTATGACCTTGTCTATGTCATCTCTTGAGAGCATTTCTGTAGCACAGAATAGGATGCAGTCCTGAAATTCCGGATAATCGCGGCCGAGTTCATAGCCACCGATGATGCCTGCTTCTTTTAGTTTTTGATTAATTGTGATTGGATCGGGGCAGCGGACGGCGAATTCATTGTAAACAGGACCGGAAAATGCCGTTGAGAAGCCCGGTAGCGTGAGCAGTTGTGAGCGCAGGTATTGGGCCTTCCGGACATTTAATTCGGCAAGTTTCTTGAGGTTTTTCCCCAGGCTGACCAGATATACGGCGGCAGCGAGGGCGCAGAGGGCCTCGTTTGTGCAGATGTTGGAGGTGGCCCGTTCCCGTCGGATGTGCTGTTCCCGGGTTTGGAGGGTCAGGACGAAACCCCGGTTCCCTTCCTTGTCCACCGTCGCCCCGGCGAGGCGGCCGGGGATTTTTCTCAGGAATTTATCGGAACTCGCAAAAATCCCCAGATAGGGGCCGCCGAAATTCAGGGGATTGCCGAAGGCCTGACCTTCACCGACGACAAAATCGGCGCCCAACGCCCCCGCGGGTTTCAAGATGCCCAGGGAGGTTGCCTCCGTAAAAGCGGAAACGAGGAAGGCCCCTTGCTCATGGGTTGCTGCCGCCACGGGGCCTACATCTTCAATGACGCCGAAAAAGTTGGGGCTCTGGATAAGGACGGCGGCGGTTTCTTTGTCAACGGCTTGGCGGAGGATATCCATTTCCAATAGTCCTGTCGCCGCGAAAGGAGTTTCGACAATCTCATATCCGTTGGCCCAGGCGTAGGTCCGGACGACCTGGCGGTACTCGGGATGAACCGAGCTTGCCATGACCACCTTCTTGCGGTTCAGGGTCTTGGCGGCCAAGACTGCCGCTTCCGCCATCGCCGTGGCCCCATCGTACATGGAGGCGTTGGCGACCTGCATCCCCGTGAGCCGAGCAATCATGGTCTGATATTCATAGATGGCCTGAAGGATGCCCTGGCTGATTTCGGCCTGATAGGGGGTGTAGGCGGTGTAAAACTCTGAGCGGGAGATGATGTGTCCGACCACGGACGGAATCCAGTGCCGGTAGGCTCCGGCGCCCATGAGGGTAATCGTTGGGAGCTTGTTTTTGTCGCTGAGATCTCCCATAAGATCGGCTAGTTCCATTTCCGAGACGCCGGGGGGCAGCGCCAACTCCTTTTTGAGGAGGAAACGGGAAGGTATGTCCGTGAAGAGGTCATTGAGGGAGTCAATCCCGATGGCCTGCATCATCCGCTGCTCGTCTGCCGGGGTATGTGGTACATAGTCCATGGTCTTATCCCTTAAGCAATTGAATCGTCAGATCTACGGCAGGCTCGAAAGCCTGCCCGCAATTATTTTACCTTTTGGCAAATTCATAAGGAGTTATTAGAAACGGGTTTTTGTAAAGCCGTTAATGTTGTTCTTCGGCGGCGATAAAAACTTCGTATCCCGTAGCATCCAGCAGGGCTTGAAGCTCTTCCGGCTGCTCCATCCTGAGCTTGGCGATCCACCCTTTCCCGTAGGGATCATGATTGATCAGCTCGGGGTTCTGTTCCAACTTCTGGTTAGCTTCGATGACTTCCCCGGTCACGGGAGAATAGACGTCGGAGACGGACTTGACGGACTCCACAACGGCCACCGCCTCCAGTTGCTTTACCTGCTTTCCGATTTCCGGAAGTTCCACAAATACGATGTCTGTGAGCAACTCCTGGGCATGATCGGTAATGCCGATGACAACGGATCCATCGCCGTTGTCTATGACCCATTCATGTTCCCGGGTGTATCTTCTGTCTGTCGGATTGACTTTTGACATAATTTTCTTCCTTTCGCCTTAGATAAAAATATTGAAAAAAGCATACTGTTTTTCCTTTTTGTAGAAGGGCATGGGTACAACCTGGGCAGAGACAAGGTGATTCCGGATCTGAATATCAAAAGTGGTTCCCGGCTTTGACAATCCCGCAGGAACGAAGGCCAGACCGATGGCCTTTTCGAGGGTGGGGGAATGGGTTCCCGAGGTGACAATGCCGACCTCCGTGCCGTCCTTGAAGACCTTGTAGCCATGTCGGGCGATTCCCCGTTCCCACATGGTAAAACCGACAAGTTTCCGTTTTACTCCCTCCGACAAGTGTTTATTCAGGGCGTCCCGGCCGATAAAATCCTTTTCCAGATTTACGATCCAGCCGTAAACGACTTCATAGGGTGTGGTCGTTTCGTCCATATCATTGCCATAGAGCATCATCCCCGATTCGAGACGCAGGGTGTCCCGCGCCCCCAGACCGATGGGTTTCAGACCATAGTCGACTCCCGCCTGGAGGAGGCGGTCCCAGATTTCACCAATCCGGTCATGAGGGGCATAGATTTCAAAACCGTCCTCTCCCGTGTAGCCGCTTCTGGAGACAATGGCGGGAATATTGAGGACCTTCGTATGGATGAAATGATAATACTTCAAGGAATGAAGATAGGCGGGCACGATCTGTTGCAGGATATCCTCAGACCGTGGCCCCTGTAGATCGAGCTTGCCGATGTTGTCGGTTTCGTCAGTTATTTCGACCTGAGTAAAGCCTTTTTGATCCTTCACCTTCAGGAGCCAGGCATAATCCTTGTCCTTCGTGGAGGCGTTTGTTACGAGGCGGTAGTGGTTCTCATCCAGGAGATAAACAGTCAGGTCATCCATGATGCCCCCTTCGTCGTTGGCCAGAACGCTGAGCTTCATCTGCCCGATCTGTTGACCGTCAATATTCCGCGATAAGACATGCTGTAGAAAATCAAACGCCCCTTTGCCTTTGACGTCGATTTCCCCCATATGGCAGATATCGAAAAGACCGGCGGCGCTGCGCGTGGCCAAATGCTCTTCAATTACGTTGGTGTACTGAACTGGCATGGCCCAGCCGCCGAAATCTATAATCCGGGCGCCCAAAGCAACATGGCTGTTATACAATGGTGTTTTATTCATGGGAACCTCGTGACTTTCTTTATGACGCTGTCATTCATGAACGCCAGTGGAAAAGGTATTTTTATGATAATGTGATGCCACTGATCCAAGCCCTTTAAACTATCGCTACTACATCGAAGGCGTAATTTCAAGACGAAAAAAATGGGTTGACATAAAAGGGCGATCGCACTATAGTCCCGACCGCCCTGAGACAGGTACCGAAGCAATATGACTCAAGGGCGGGTGGTTTAGTCGCTCTTTACTGGGAGATCGTTCAATGGTAGGACAACGGACTCTGACTCCGTGAATCAAGGTTCAAATCCTTGTCTCCCAGCCAAATAAAATCAAGGGGTTAGCCAATAGACGGTTAACCCCTTTTTCTTTGTCACCCCTTTCAGTCCCCACCTTGTCCCCACTTTGCCTTGTTGCGGTCGTGTTTCGCCTACCTCACTTACCCCAGGCAATGCTCCGTGAGATCCGCATCTATGGCCCCACAGCGATAAATCTCCTTTCCTGCGACATCTAATCCGTCCCCATCCTATTCGTCCTCTCCGCACAGATAATCACTAACTCAGCTCCCCGGTCCATGAAGGACACCCCCGTCTATGGTCCGTAGGCTGTCCTGTGCTTTGCTGTAGCGATATGCGGGCGCATATGTGACCTGGAGTTCATCCATTGGGGCTTTATCGCTCCAGCGGCTTCCTGAGTGGACCGTAGAGCATAGATCCTCATAAAAATCTTTCCCCCCTTGCAGTGCAGCGGGAACGCGGAGCTGCGGTAGGTAACAGGCACAAGCGAACGGGGATAACGATGGTTTTATCAGAGGCTTTAAATTCTTAAAACGGGGCGCCTCAATATCCTTGTGGCCGGCGAACCAGAGAGGGGGGGAATTTTTCTGGCGTTCGGGCCGCGCTTTTATTTCTTTGCGGCTCGTATGACAGAAAAACATGTCGTAAAATATCGCATTATGTAAATCCATAAAAGCCGCTTCAAATAATGTTTTCCGGCTTTTTGGTTTACATCAATGCCGTGTTTTACGTTATGCCCCCTTCCACAGCCGGCCATAAATAAACGCGCCCCTTCCGCAAGTGCTTTGATCAGATGCCTTGCAAATAAAGGGTTCATTCGAGTGTTTCTTCTACCAGAGGCTTTTCAGATAAAGGGTCCATTTGAAAGTATGTAGCGATTGCCACCGACTAAGCCCCTCGCGTAGGCCTGAGTGCGCGATCCGCGAAGCATGGAGCTACGGTGCGTGAATGCGGAATAAGTAGCAGTAACCACGTACTTAGCACCGTGCGTAGTGCGATAGGGGGTCGTGCGCCAGGCCGGAGTCGTGGGGCGTCGCATCGGGGGCATCCAATGTCCCTCAACTATTGCCTGTCTGAGCGGACCCATCGCGAAGCAGGCCACCATAAGTGCTGTTCACGCGTTCCACCAACAAAGCCTCTCGCGACAGCCGGTGTGTTTTGCTTACGGCTGGCGACGGGAGGCGACCATGTCAACAGAGCTTTTCGATTCGCCACCGACCAAGGCCCTCGCGCCGTGCGCCGAACGCTCCATCCGGCGCGCAGAGTCGGGGGCCGTCCGCATCGGGATATCTGATGTCCCTCGATGATAGCCTGTCGGAGCGGGTTCTTTGCGACGCAGGCCACCGCAAGTACTGTCCACGTTTGCCACCGGCTAAGCCCCTCGCGGAGATCGGCAGGGGTTCTTTCTGCCGGGCGGAGTCGTGGGGCGGGGGGTTGGGGATATCTCTGCAAGCTGCTCCGGTGAAAACCTGTCTGAGCGGCTCCATGCGAAGTCAGGCGGGGTGCTTGTGGGGTTGTTCGCGTGACTCGGTTAGAGGCCCTCTGAGTGGCTTTTAGTGAAGTGTGCGGAGGAGGGTTCGCGATAACTGAATGAGGCTTGTTGGATGCTCCGTAGTAGGATGCGAGAGCATATGGTGAATGCATGATAGATGCATAGGAGAGGCAACATGGGCAGTGTAAATGGCTGCACGTTGAGGGATAGATATGGGTGTGAATGCCATGATGATTGGCGTTAAGATACGCAGATGGAGTGCTATAGCGTCATAGATAGAGGTGTTCTGGATATGCAAGCAGCTCATAGAGTAGGTGGGAGTGAGATAGAAACCGCACCTGTGGATGGTGGGGGCAATGCGCCGAACTTACCGTCCAGAAAGATACATGTCTTGAACAAACTGGGGTATTTACATCTCAATATTAGTCATTATATAATTCCAGCCAGATGATAAATAAACCCCAGGAGGTCACTCAATGGAAAAAGTCACGAAGGCAGAAAAAGGGAAAATCTCCACAACCGACGTTTACCAGGCGGCGTATTTGGCGATGAAGAAGCATGAACCAAAGCTATCAAAGCAGGAGGGTCGGATTGTATTTGAGTTTTCCGGACCCGAAGAGTTAAAGCTCCTTGTGAAAAACTATCTCGCCAATCCCAGCGTGAAAGTTCTGGACTACGCGGTACAGGTGAAAAGGCTACGTGCAGCGACGGTTAAACTGCGCAAATAGCAACGGCAGGACGGTAGCGGTGCCAGATCCCTGGCCGGGCTTGTGGCCATGATCATCCCGGTCGGGGTGACGGCATTAAAAGAGGTGGGGGAGAGTCAAAAGGGGCGCATTCGGATAGGTATGCCATCTGCCTTTGGGTCCCCTTGACCGCGTACACATGGGACTCCCGCCGGAAATATAAAAAAAATTAAAAAAAAGTGAAACCGGTCACCGGAAACTGGGACTATCTCCAATCGTAAAAGCAAAAGTACCCATGTTTGCACCCCGTCACCGGGTTCCACGTCCACTGCGCCCATTCGATCGAGTCGGTAGTCCGGTTGAACGTGGGCTTGGCCGCTGGTGCATTGGCTACGCGCTCACGTACAGCCTTCTCTAATGGCGCTAGCGCAGCCTTCCCAGCCTTCAGATCAGCGATCTCATCATCTGTGCCATGTTCCAACACAACCTTGGCTCGCTCTACGGATGAGCCAGACACATCAAACATCTTGCCAGCTTTGTCGGCGGCTCTCCCTTTTTCGGATTGGCCTCCCGGGACGCTAACCTCTGCCTTGGGGTGGTTCTCTCCATACAGCTTTCCTGCTTCAACTTGCCGTTCCTTTGCCTCCTTGGCCCAAAACCCAATAGCTTCCGCAGCAGCTACCGCCCTCTGCGCCGGAGACAAGTGCCTCCGGTGAATATTATTACTCACCACATACCCGACCGGATCGCCACCACCTTCCCACTCCCTGGCCCAAACTAAAGTTTAACACTTGCTAAAAAATAGTTGAGCCATTTTGAAGACATAGATCTCCCTAAAAAGTTCTTGGCACCACATTATTACTGATCTTTGAAAATTGCATAGTGTCACAGGATCTCCCTTATAGTTTGAGGGATGGCGACGCCGACGGCCTGAAAGACCTTCCCGCAGGTTCCGAGGCACTGGCTGCGGATGGCGAGCCTTTTTCCGTTATCATCCAGACTGATCTCCTGCAGGGCCTTCAGGTCCTGCTTGATGTCTGCCCACTCGAAGGAGTGACCGGCCTGCTCCAGTCTGCGATCCAGTTCCTTGCGGAGAACCAGGGACAGGAAGCTGCAGAAGACGTGACCACGAATGGTTTCATCGAGCTGAT
>Ga0247840_10002985_pt1 | contig 29226 bp, 27 predicted proteins | sample LaCruzMarch2015__FD_192404 | JGI IMG/M metagenome (GOLD analysis project Ga0247840, IMG submission 192404) | Freshwater microbial communities from meromictic Lake La Cruz, Castile-La Mancha, Spain - LaCruzMarch2015_17m | ecosystem: Environmental > Aquatic > Freshwater > Lake | place: Spain...
TGCTTATGAATTTAGCACCCAGAAAAATCAGGGGCGTTGAATCGCATGGAATGCTACTTATGGCCGAAAACAGCGAAGGTGAATTAAGCGCTTTAGTAAGTGAAAAAGATTTTGGTGCCGGCCCTCTAATCTCTTAATCGGCAACTTTTTTTACTCGATAACAAATATTAAATTACTTGTAAAACGTCCTGTTTATTGCATTCATTTATAAATCAATTAAATTAATGAACATTAATTAATTGATTTTGTTATTCTCTAAAAAATTTAATGAAATGAAAAATAAGTTTTCTTTCGTTTTTTTTCAGCAATTACTTTCTTCGCAAGCTCAAAAAAAGAGCGAGCAAATCATATTAACGATTGCAATAGCAAGTTTTCTTGTTCATTTAGCAGTCATTTTTCTTGTTGACTTTGGGGTCATCCATCTAGAAAATCCTTCTGTACTTCTGGCTAATCCAATTGTAGCAATTTACACGCCCTTTTCATTTATTCTTCTTTACGAAGTCTATTTATTAATCTATTACCTTCCTAAGTCATTTACAACATACATCAGCAAACAGTATGAAATCATGACTTTGATTATTATCCGTAGATTATTTAAGGATCTTTCTACCCTATCAATTACGCCAGATTGGTTTAGCAGCAAATATGATCTGCAGTTCACCTATGATTTGGCAAGTTCGATAATTCTATTTTTTCTTATTTATCTTTTCTACATTCAAAGCAAAAAACAATTTCCGGAACCCGCGTTAAATTCGACACAAGAGGCTTCAATAAACCGCTTTATTGCCATTAAAAAAATTATCGCTACCTGCCTAATTCCAATATTCGTTATTCTCGCAATATATTCACTAACAAGTTGGATATTTAGTGTTTTAAGTCCTGGTGAAGGCGGAGTTAGCTCATTTGTTAATATTAACAACATCTTCTTTGAGCACTTTTTTACTGTTTTGATCTTTGCTGATGTCCTTATATTATTGTTTTCTTTCTTTATTACCGATGATTTTCATAAAGTAATAAGGAACTCAGGATTCATTATCTCAACGATTTTAATTCGCTTGTCATTTTCTAGTAGCGGCTTACTAAATAATCTCTTAATTCTTTGCGCAATTTTATTTGGGCTGTTTATTCTTGTAATTCACAACAAATTTGAAAAAATTGCATCTAAGGATAGTGTTTAAAGTACTAAAAGTTAATTCGTTTTTTAATTCATTTATTATTTAACGGTTTTCAATTATTATTGCCCGATAGTTAACTTTTCAAAAATGAAATTAACATGAACAATTTCTTATTAATATTGTTTTTATAATAATTAAACATAGGCGGTATCCGAAAAGCCAAAACAATAGAGTAGGACAAATTAAATTATCTGTATTATGAATTTATTAACCATGACAAACATTGCAACAGACAATTATGTTGCTTTTACGTTCTTTATTGGAACAATGGCAATGATGGCCGCATCAGTATTTTTCTTTTTTGAATTAAGTAACACAGCCCCTGAGTGGAGGACTTCGATCCTTGTTTCCGGCTTAATTACTTTCATTGCGGCTGTACATTACTACTACATGAGAGATTACAACCTTAGTACTATTACACCTACAAATCTAGATGGTGATTCACCAATCTTCTTCCGTTATGTGGATTGGATTTTAACCGTTCCGTTAATGTGTGTTGAATTTTATTTAATTACCAAAAAAGCAGGTGCAAAAATTAACTTGTTATGGAAATTAATTTTCGCTTCAGTAATCATGTTAGTTACTGGTTATTTCGGAGAGGCAGTAGACAAAGGTCATGCAGCAATCTGGGGCTTACTTTCAGGCTTAGCTTACTTCTATATTGTATATGAAGTATGGATGGGTGATGTTGCTAAATTGTCTAAAGGAAGTACTCCTGCAGTTCAAAAAGCAGTTGGTTCATTATTGAAATTTGTTGTTATTGGATGGGCTATTTATCCATTAGGTTATATGATCGGAACTGCTGATGGACAGTGGTATTCTTTCATGGCAGGATGGGCAAGTATGGACATCGTTTACAACATCGGTGATGCAGTAAACAAAATTGGTTTTGGTTTAGTAATCTATTCTTTATCTAGATCTAAAGACTAGTCTTTAATTAATAATATTAAAAGTGGGAATTCAGCTGAATTCCCACTTTTTTTTTGCCTTTACTTCATAAAAAACTACAAACGATAATTTTCCCTTGATGTCTATTTCCATGCAAGGCTTGTATTCGAAAAGGAAATAAGCTGGTATTTTAAGCTCTTAGCTCATTGATACATCCAGCAGCTAATTCTAGCGCTAAACATACCCTTTATCTTTTGCCCAACTACTTAATTGAGCTGCGTTAGGCAAACCTAATTTCTTTAGAATATTATGCCGATGGGTTTCTACTGTCCGAGAAGAGATAAACAGTTTGTCTGCGATTTCTTTTGAAGTTAATCCCTGGGAAATAAAGATGACAATGTCAATTTCCTTCATCGTCAATTCCTTTTTATTATCGGTATTATTAACATTTAACAAGGACGTAAAGTAACGATCTTTTATATCCGAAGCAATGAACACCTCTCCACTATGAACGGCATGAATGGCATTAATTAATTCACTCTTATTGGTGTTTTTTGTTAAATATCCTTTTGCTCCTACGGATAAAAACTTCTTTACATAGGTGATGTCATCGTGCAATGAAAGTCCAATAATTCGACATTTAGGTAAGGTGTTATTGATTTTAACGGTCGCTTCAATGCCACTACCATTACCCAAATTAATATCCATCAAAATGATATCTGGTCGCAAACTCACTGCCGTTTCATAAGCACCTAGCTCAGAATCCGCCGTGCCAACCACAAGGATGGATGGGGCGTCTTTTAACAATGAAGACCAAGCTTCGCTAATAAGTTTGTGATCATCGACAATTAGAACCTTGATTATCGTATCCATAATATGCTATTTAAAGCTAAATTATGAATTCAAAGCTTCTGCACCACCAACTATTTCTAAAATTTCATTGGTAATGGCTGCTTGACGTGCTTTATTATACGTTAATTTCAAACTTTTTTGTAAATCACTCGCATTATCAGTCGCTTTGTGCATGGCAGTCATTCGAGCTCCTTGTTCAGAAGCATTTGAATCTAGAAGTGCTTTAAACAATTGAATCTTCAATGATTTAGGAATAAGCACCTCTATTAAATCCTGCTTATTAGGTTCAAAAACATAATCTACTGAAAGCTGTTTACCTTCAGGAATTATGTTAAGAACAGGAAGAAATTGTTCTGTTTCTATTGCCTGAGTCGCTGCATTAACAAAACGATTATAGACTATGATGATTTTACTAAATTGTTGTGATTCGTACAAAGCCATCAGTTCTGTTGCGATAGTTGCCGTGCGATCAAAGGTAAGATCAGAGAAAATATCTTCCACTTCTACCAACTCATCGTTAATATAATAATTTGGCGTCCTTTTTATTACATCTTTTACCTTTTTCCCAAGGCACAACACTTTTACGTCATTCGTTTGATAATCGGTCCGTATTAGATGTTGTACTCGTTTAATGATATTATTATTAAAGCCACCACATAATCCTCGATTCGAAGTTATTGCAACTAGAAGAATGCTGTTATTATCGTTTGTTATCGCTAGTTTATTTTCAGAAGCATCAGAGACTGCACTAATATTTTCTAGTATATCTTTCAACTTACTAGCATAAGGCCTTAATTTAGTTACAGCATCTTGTGCACGCTTTAATTTTGCAGCAGAAACCATTTTCATGGCAGAAGTGATTTGCATCGTAGATCCAACCGATGTAATTCTATTCCGTATTTCTTTTAAATTCGCCATAGTATTGATTTACAAATTGCCAATCGATAAGCTTAATTCAATTAGTATTTCTGTGCTATTTCCTTTGCGCACTTAGTTAAAACATCTGTTATCTCATCCGTATATTTCCCTGCCTTCAACGCCACTAAAACATCTGCATGTTTTGCCTCTAAGAAAGTAAGGTATTCTTTTTCAAATGCTTTCACTTGATTGATCGGCACATTTTGGATTAATCCTTTTGTACCAACAAAAATGATAGCAATTTGCTTTTCAACTGAATATGGATCACCTTCACGTTGCTTCAAAATTTCCACATTTCGTGAACCTTTGTCAAGAATAGATTTTGTTGCCGCATCCAAATCAGAACCAAATTTAGCAAACGCTTCTAATTCTCGGTATTGAGCTTGGTCTAACTTAAGTGTTCCAGCCACCTTTTTCATGGATTTAATTTGAGCAGATCCACCCACACGTGATACAGAAATACCTACGTTAATTGCTGGACGAACACCTGCATTAAACAAATCAGATTCCAAGAAAATTTGACCATCCGTAATAGAAATTACATTGGTAGGAATATAAGCGGATACATCACCTGCTTGTGTTTCAATGATAGGCAAGGCGGTAAGCGATCCTCCTCCTTTAACCAAAGGTCTAAGGGATTCCGGTAAATCATTCATTTGACAAGCAATCGTATCGTCACCAATAATTTTTGCGGCACGTTCCAATAAACGAGAGTGAAGGTAGAAAACATCACCAGGGTATGCCTCACGACCTGGAGGACGACGTAGTAATAATGAAACCTCACGGTATGCAACCGCTTGCTTAGATAAATCATCAAAAACAATAAGTGCTGGCCTACCTGAATCACGGAAAAACTCACCAATTGCTGCCCCAGTCATTGGCGCATAAAACTGCATTGGTGCAGGATCAGACGCATTCGACGCCACAACCGTAGTGTAGGCCATCGCACCTGCATCTTCAAATTTCTTTACGATACCTGCAACCGTTGACCCTTTTTGACCAATAGCTACATAAATACAATAAACTGTTTCTCCACGATCATAAAATTCACGTTGATTAATGATGGTATCAATAGCCACTGTTGTCTTTCCAGTTTGACGGTCACCAATAATTAATTCCCGTTGTCCACGACCAATTGGAATCATGGAATCGATCGCTTTAATTCCTGTTTGAAGAGGCTCAGTTACCGGTTGACGAAAGATAACTCCTGGTGCTTTTCGTTCGATAGGCATCTCATAAAGTTCGCCTGTAATCGGTCCTTTACCATCTATTGGCATACCTAATGTATCCACAACTCGACCTACAATACCTTCTCCAATTTTAACCGATGCAATCCGGCCTAATCTTTTCACAGTATCCCCCTCTTTTACCAAAGAAGAACGTCCAAGAAGTACAGCCCCTACATTGTCTTCCTCTAAGTTAAGAGCAATACCTTGTAAGCCGCCTTCGAACTCAATAAGTTCACCGTACTGAACGCCATTTAGACCATAAATACGTGCAATACCATCCCCTATTTGAAGGACGGTACCTACTTCTTGTAATTCAGCTTCTGTTTTGAATCCTGATAATTGTTCCCTTAAAATTGCCGAAACCTCTGCTGGATTAATGTCTGCCATTTTATTTTATTTTTAGTTAGTAAGTCTAGTGACTTATTTTGTTAATTCTTGTCTTAAATTTTTTATTTTACTTGAAACCGAAGCATCAATTTGATTATCTCCTATGGTAATTATGAATCCACCAATTAATGCTGGATCTATCTTTTCAGTAAGTTGAAGTTCGCCTGTAAATGTCTTAGCTAATTTATCCATTATTTTCTTTCTGCTTTGAGCATCAAGCGCAACTGCACTCGTAATGTTACCAGAAACAATTCCTCGGTGACTTTCGAGTAATGAATTATAATCAGATGCAATTTTAGGCAACATTTCTGACCTGCCATTCTTTACAATTAAAGCAATAAATAGAGCTGTTAAAGGCTGTAGATCAACAAATACCTTAGATATAACCGCTATTTTTTTATCGGATTTGATAATTGGTGAATTAAGGAAAGAAATAAAATCGAGTGACGAATTAGCCACACCCAAAATTCTCGCCATATCTAACGATACAAGATCAATGACCTTTTGCTCTATTGCCATTTCCAATAACGCTTTCGCGTATCTAATTGCAGCTTTAGTTGATTTCATGGATTAATTCATGTTAATATCATCCGCTAACTTCTCCGCTAACTCTTTTTGTTTTGAATCTGATGAAAGTTCAGCCCGGACAATCTTTTCAGCTATGTCCAAAGAAAAACCAGCCAACTGATTTTTTAAATCGCGAATGGCTGCAGACTTTTCTGAAGCAATGGTTGCCTTGGCGCTTTCAACAATTTTATTTGCCTCTTCCTTTGCTTTATTTTTTGCTGATTCGACCATTTCAACAGCCGTTTGTTTAGCATCATTCATTATAGCATCACGTTCAGCCCTTGCTTGTTTGATTATCTTTTCATTTTCTGCTTGAAGCAAAAGCATTTCTGCTTTTGTTTTTTCTGCAAGTTCTAAAGCTTCCGTTATCTTTTGTTCCCGGGCATTAACAGCTCCTAGAATTGGCTTCCAAGCAAATTTTGCAAGTAAGAACAATAAAAGACAAAAAACAAGTCCTGTCCAAAACAACAAACCGTAATCAGGTAATATCAAGTCCATTTTTCTGTTTTATTTTTTAATTTTTAAACTAAAAATATAAACCGCAACCAACCGTTGCGGTTTATACTGTTTTTTTTTTACTGTCCTCCTCCTAGGAATCCAACTACTACTCCAAAAAGAGCAACACCTTCAATTAATGCTGCTGCAATAAGCATTGCAGTTTGAATTTTCCCTGCAGCTTCAGGATTACGAGCAATTGCCTCAACTGCTGAACCACCGATTCTACCGATTCCTAATCCAGCACCTAAAACGGCGATTCCTGCTCCAATAGCGGCAATACTTCCAAACATTCCTGTCATTACTATCATTGTATATGGTTTAAAAATTACAAATTAATGATGCGCTTCTTCTACAGCAGCACCAATAAACAATGCGGATAGCATTGTAAAAAGATATGCCTGTAAAAACGCAACTAACAATTCCAAAATCGAAATAAACAAAGCCATTGGGACCGACAAGGCGCTCCAACCTATACTTTTATTTATAAAAATTAAGGAAACAAGTGCTAAAATGATAATGTGACCTGCCGTAACATTGGCAAAAAGTCGAATCATTAGAGCAATGGGTTTGGTGAAAATTCCAATAATCTCTATTGGAACCATAATAATTAAAACAGGAATTGGAACCCCTGGTGTAGCAAATATATGTCTCCAATAATTTTTATTCCCTGAAAAAAGAGTAATCAATAAAGTCAATAGTGCCAGAAAAAAGGTAACACTTATATTTCCTGTTAAATTAGCACCCCCCGGCAAAATAGGCACCATGCCTAATAAATTATTCAATAAAATAAAAAAGAAGGCCGTCAGTAAGTAAGGCACGAATTTTCTGTATTTGTGTTCGCCAATATTTGCTTTGGCGATGTCATCTTGAACTAGAACTACTAATGGCTCAATAAACTTAGCAATTCCTTTAGGTGCAATAGCGCCATTTTTCTTATAGAACCTTGCCATACTAAACATAATTAATATAATTATGAAAGCACCAATGAAAAGAGAAGTAACATTTTTGGTTATTGACAAATCTAACGGCATTTCATTATGTGGATGCCCATCTTCAAAATGCAATTTCCCTTCCATCAAGTTGTATATTTTCTCGTGGAATAGTGCGTAGCCTTCTGCAGGTCCTTCACCTAGTAAATAAGTAAGTTTTTCGCCTGTTTTTTCGTCTTTCTCTACCACCTTTAATCCATGATAAAAATGACTAGCACTAAAAACCTTAAGTCCATTGTCATATAAAATAACAGGAAGATGAACAGAAACCCCCTCGTGCTCACTGCCCCACAAATGCCATTCATGTGCATCTTTAACGTGGTGCATAATCATTTCATTTACATCAAACTCTTCTTCAACCGAATCAACAGCAATAACCGGTTCAGCATTTATTGATGCGGCTTTCTGTGCAGAAAAATTTGATGGGACAAGCACCAAAAAAAGGGTAAAAACAAACTGTATAAATAGCTTTGCAAATGTCATTTAATCATTTTTTAGAGGAAAAATCCTCAGAAATTTTGTGCAAATGTAGTAAATCTTTCTAGAGTTGAACTAATTAATCAGTAACTTTTTTCTCTCTTTTTTCACGAACCGAACGGTACAATTTTATCGCCAAGAACAAGGACAGCCCTGCGCCAAAAAAACCAATGGTTCCATACATCCAATCCATGGTGTTTTTCATTTCTACCAGGAAAATAATAACCACTAATAATAAAGTGGCCGCTTCATTCCAAATCCTCAGTCCAAAGGACGTCCAAACTACTTTATCTTTAAATAAATCATTCATGATTTTCTGGCAGGCAAAATGATAAACAGCCAACAAGACGACAAATGACAACTTAATATACATCCAAGGCTGGTTATAAGCGGCCGTATTGATCCAAAGAATCCACAAGCCAAAGAAAAAGGTAAGATACATGGATGGGGTGGTAATGTACCACCAAAGTTTTTTCTGCATAATGATAAATTGCTTTATCAAAATGTCGCGTTCTTGCTCCTCTTTTTTGTAGGCTTCAGTATGATAAATAAACAACCGGACCATGTAAAACAAGCCAGCGAACCAACAAACAACAAAAATTATATGCAACGATTTTACAGCTTCAATACTCATACGTCAAAAGTAATCATTTACCTAGAAAAAAGCCACTTGCATATTAAACAAATTGCACTTAATATTGTACAACTCAATTTCAATGGTACGTCGTCTAATTTTGTGTTTCTTTCTTCCCATAACCGTTGGTTATTCGCAGAGTTCGAATTTATCGATTGATGGGTATTATCAGGGATTAAACCTTTACGTTTCCAACCCATACCAAAGCGATGGTTTTGGCTTCTGTATCAGCAAAGTATTGGTCAATGGAAATGTATTGCCCGCCACCATTCAAAACGAACATTTTCAAATCGACCTTAGTTTATTTGGCCTAACAAAAGGGGAAGAGCTGTTTGTAGAGCTAGAGCATTATGCAGGATGCACCCCCCGCTTTATTAACCCGGAAGTACTTTTGCCTAAAAGCACATTTGTCTTGGCATCAATAGCGGCAGCAACAAATGGCTCCATTAGTTGGTCGACAAAAAGTGAGGCGGGAAGACTTCCATTTCATGTTGAACAATATAAATGGGGACGATGGGTTTCGGCGGGCGAAATACAGGGCAATGGAAGTCCCGGACTCAACCAATATCGATTAGACATTATTCCACATAGTGGATACAATAAAATTAGAATTGTTCAAATTGACAACACACAAAAAAAAAGGGTATCGAAAGAAGTTGGTTTTAATTCAACTACCAAAAAAGTGATGAAAACACCTGCTAAAGTAAAAGACTTTATTTATTTTAGCTCAGCATCAAAACCTGTAAAAACAAAGTTTGAACTCTATGATGCCTTTGGTAATTTACTCAAAAAGGGCTTCGACAGTCAAATTGATTGTAAACAATTATTAAACGGCATCTATTTTATCAATTTCGACAACTCCTCTGAGAAATTTATTAAGTATTAACATGATAAAGCATATTGAGCACATCGGAATTGCCGTAGAAAACATCGAGTCCGCCTTAAAAACGTATGAAAATTTATTGGGAGTAAGCTGCTACAAAACAGAGATTGTTGAATCGGAATTGGTGAGAACAGCCTTCTTAAAAATAGGCGATTCAAAAATTGAACTTTTGGAAGCAATGGATCCCATTTCACCCATTGGAAAGTTCCTGGCAAAAAAGGGGGAAGGATTTCATCATATCGCGTTTGAAGTAGATGATATTCACGCAGAAATAAAACGCCTTAGTTCCTTGGGCTTTGAGATGATCCACGAAACGCCGAAACCCGGTGCTGACAATAAGCTCATTGCCTTTCTTCACCCGAAATCTACACAAAAATTATTAGTGGAAATCTGTCAAGAAATCCTTTAAAACAAGCCCTTTTTTTCTTGTTGTAATTTAAATCAACTATAAATAAGGCTTCATGACAATCCTGTGACAATTGAACGGGACGCACTAGCGAAATTTGTACTCAAATAGATTAAACTTGCTAGCCGAACTTCATACAATAGCCTTTACTCACCGTCGATTTGAAGTAGGTAAAATTGGTGCTTTGCACATTGATGTGGACGATCAATTAGTTCGTTTACCCAGAGTAAAATCAAAATTTAAACTCCCAGAACTTTTATTTATTTCTACGTGTAACCGAGTAGAAATAAGCTTTTTTGCGATAGATGAGGTTACTAATTCTTGGCTGTTTGATTTTCTGCAAGCGCTTTACCCTTCAATTACCTCATCAACTATTACGGATTACCTTATCAACCTTGAATTATATAAAGACGAAAAGGCAATTGAACATGCTTTCTCGGTAGCGTCTTCCATTGATTCCATGATTGTGGGAGAACGCGAAATCATCACCCAAGTGCGCACGGCCTATGAGCATTGTCGCAAAGCAGGATTAACCGGCGATCGATTTCGTTTATTAATGAAACATGTTATCGAAACGGCTAAAAAAGTGTACACCGAAACCAGTATTGCAACGAAACCCGTCTCTGTCGTTTCGTTGGCATACCAACATTTAAAGCGATTAAACATTGGCTTAGATGCTCGAATTTTAGTAATTGGTGCAGGCGTTACCAATACAACGATGTGTCGCTATTTAAAAAAACATGGCTTTAAGAATTTTGCTGTTTTTAACCGAACAGTGTCAAATGGGCAACTATTAGCGGATGAATTGAAAGGTGTAAATCACCGATTAGAAGACTTAATCAATTATAAAGCGGGATTTGATGTTATCATTTCTTGCACCGGAACAGACTTCCATGTCATCTCTCCCGAAATCTATCGTTCCTTATTAAATGGCGAAGACGATAAAAAAATTGTGATTGATATTGCGATTCCGCAAGATTTAAACCCAATAATTGCAGAAAGCCATTCCCTTACCCATATTTCTGTGGATGTCCTTCAAAAAATATCGAACCAAAACTTAAAAGAAAGAACGAAAGAAGTTGACCACGTAATGCAAATTATTGAACTTGCTCTGATTGATTTCCGAACAAAAGTCAAAGAACGCGATGTTGAAGTGGCCATGAAATCGGTTCCTAAACAAGTGAAAGACATAAAGGCTACTGCCATTAATGACGTTTTTAAGACGGAAATTGAAAACATGGATGAGCAGTCGCGCGAGGTACTTGAAAAAGTAATCGGCTACATGGAGAAAAAATACATCAGTGGCCCCATGAAATTAGCGAAGAAAATCATTCTAGATAATGTCTGAAGATAAACACATACGAATCGGTACCCGAGGAAGCGACTTAGCACTTTGGCAAGCTAATCATGTGAAACAACAATTAGAACAACTCGGAACCACCGTTTCGATTCAAATTATCAGCACACAAGGTGATCGCATTCAAGATTTAAGCTTCGACAAGTTAGAAGGAAAAGGTTTTTTTACCAAAGAAATTGAACAGGCCCTACTAGAAAATGTGGTGGACTTGGCCATCCATTCCCATAAGGATTTAGAAACCAATCCACCCGAAGGATTAGTCATTGTTGCGGTATCAGAACGGGAAGACCCTGCTGAATTATTGTTGATTCACCCAAATGCTGTGGAAGAAAACAGGCTGTGGAATTTGAAAAATGGAGGGGTCATCGGAACCTCTTCTGCCCGAAGAAAATCACAAGTGCTAGCCCATCGTCCTGACTTAATCATCAAAGAATTACGCGGCAATGTGCCCACTAGAATTGCGAAATTACGCAATGGGGAATACGATGCCATCCTTCTGGCGAAAGCCGGAGTAAGCCGATTGAAACTGGATTTAAGTGATTTAATCGTCGTGCGCTTAGACCCAAAAATCATGGTTCCTGCACCAGCACAAGGCGTACTTGGCTTACAAATACGAAGTAATGACGATCGAACAAAATCCCTTGTTTCACCGCTAAATGAGGTTGCCGTGCACGAATTAATTGCTGTAGAACGCAAAGTCTTGAATCTTATGGAGGGTGGCTGTCAATTGCCCTTGGGAGTTTATAACGACGGGGAATTCATCCATGTCACCCATGCCCACAGTGCAGGAGAAGCAGCGGTCTATTTCCAGTTTGAATCGAATGGAAACAAAGAAATTGCGCATAACATTGCTTCGGTTTTGAAAGCTCGATCATGAAAAACATTTACATCACCAAAGAGCTAGAAGACGTTACGCAACTCAAGCAATTCTGTGCCTTTCAAAATATCGATCTCCATGCGACATCTCAACTGAGCTTTGAAGCCGTTCCATTTACCGTAACAGAACCCTTTGAGGTTGTATTTTTTTCCAGTGTACGTGCTGGACGTTTTTTCTTAAGAAGCTATGATGGCCCGCTAAGTTCCTTGCAATTTGCTTGTATCGGAGAAGAAACCGCACAAAAATTCAACATCGAATTTGCTTTCGTTGGAAAAGAAGCTGGGAACCCCGAAAAAGTGGCGGAAAAATTTAAAAATTGGCTCGGTGATAAACGCCTGCTTATCCCCCACTCCTCGCTTTCACATAAAACCATAGCGGAAACCATCCCAAGTTCCCAATGTGAAAGTGTTTGTGTTTACAATACCCTACTTTCGCCGCAAAGCATCCCTGAATGTGAGGTGTATGTTTTTACCAGTCCGAGTAATCTTGCTGCGTTTTTGCAGAAAAACAAAGTTCCTGAGTCGGCAAAGGTGATTGCATGGGGAAACACCACTGAAAAAGCCTTGCGAAACAGAAAAGTGCAGGTGAGTAAAACACTCATTAAAGCTCAATTAGAAGAACTGCTAGAAGTGTTAGCCAACTTTTAATAGCAAGCAGTAAATTGAAAGTATTAGCCATTCTATGTAACTTCGCCCCATGAATCTATCATCAGACATCATTTGTGCATTAGCCACCCCAAACGGAGTGGGAGCAATTGCCTTGATTCGCATTTCTGGACCTGGAAGCCGTAAATTATTGAAAGGGGTTTTCTCTAAAGATGTACTAAACGTAGAAAGCCATAGCGTCCATTTTGGCTACCTAAAAAATGAAAATGGCAACCTTATCGACGAGGTACTCGTGAGTGTTTTTGATGAAGGCAAAAGTTTTACCGGTGAAGAAAGCGTTGAAATTACTTGTCATGGCTCTAGTTATATTCAGCAACAAATCTTAGAAATGCTGCTAACAAGTGGTTGCCGTTTGGCCGAACCGGGAGAATTTACAAAACGCGCGTTTTTAAATGGAAAGATGGATCTTTCACAAGCAGAAGCCGTAGCAGATCTCATCGCCTCACAAAGCCAACAAGCCCATCAAGTTGCCCTACAACAATTACGGGGAAATTTTTCCTCCGAACTAAAGGAATTGCGACAGCAATTAATGAATTTTGCTTCCTTGGTAGAATTAGAATTGGACTTCTCTGAGGAAGATGTTGAATTCGCTGATAGGACCCAACTCAAGCAACTGGTTGAAGAGGTGCTATCGATTTTACACCGACTTGCAGCATCCTTTGCACTTGGAAATGCCTTAAAGCATGGCGTACCCGTTGCCTTAGTGGGCGCCCCAAACACCGGAAAAAGTACCCTTTTGAATCAATTACTGGGAGAAGACCGAGCGATTGTTAGTGAAATTGCTGGCACCACACGAGATGTCATTGAAGAGACCCTTAACATAGATGGAATTCTCTTCCGCTTAATTGACACCGCCGGAATTCGTGAAACCGAAGAAACCATAGAATCGATTGGTATTGCTCGATCACACCAAAAAATTGCCCTGGCCTCCATTGTTTTGTGTATGGCAGACGCCTCATCACCACATCAACTAAACGATGTAAACACATGGACACAAAACCTACGCGAGCAATTTCCACAAAAGCACATCCTTAGCATTGCCAATAAAATTGATTTAATTACACAAGAAAACGCCTGCGACCTTGCCATTAGCGCAAAATCCGGACTTGGTATCACCGCATTGAAAGACAAGCTAGTTCAACTGATAAACAACGGTTTTGACAGTAGTCAAGAAACAATAATTGTCAACGTGCGCCACCACGATGCGCTACTAAAAACCATTTCCGCCTTAGAAAAAGCCAAAGAAGGCATAATCACCCAAGTGAGCGGCGACTTCATCGCGATGGATATTCGTCAAGCGATGTATCACCTAGGCACCATTACTGGAGACATCTCCAGCGATGATCTTTTGGGTAATATTTTTAGCAAGTTCTGTATCGGGAAGTAATTCCATCAAAATAAATCAAGGAAATGAATAATTATATCAAGCATTAAAAGTGGCGTTAACGCCACTTTTGAAAGTCATAATCCTTGATTTAGTGGATGACGTTTACGCTTGATAATTTAAGTCAAAACCGAAATCAACTCAAAAAAATAGTTTGACAGTTCAGGTCAAGCGCTTGGTGGAGTCAATGTTATTGTTCTAATTTGCGGATGAATGATTGCTCAACCTTTATTTAACCATCCTACGTTTTAGAAAAAGACTATTTTTATCCAAATGAATCTTCCACACGATCTCAAGGTTTCGGTCAGTAAATTAAGTTCCTGCTTTCGAAATACAAGTGCGACCTATAAGTATTATTGGTTGTTGGCGATTATTGAGTCGGTAGAAGCTGGAAAAGATGAAATTCCCAAGAAAGAACTTTTCGCTCGTATGATTGCAAATGCATGGTTTACGGTGAATTACTTTCATGTTTCATTTGGGATGCAAGATAAATTGCAACAAGCCATTGAGAAATTGAAAGACATAGAAGCGTTTGATGTGGATACTTCTAAACAGGAGATCATCAATCGTTTACTGGCTTCCACCAACAAAGAAACGATCAAGGAACTGAACCATTTTGATCATAATGTTCCGTTTAAGTTTTTAAGTCCTTGGTTGGGGGCTCACAATGAGAGGTTAATGTATCAACTTTCTCAAGAAAATTATAATTACCCGCCCTATTCCCTTTACAAAGATTGCATTCTGATGCAGCCGGATTGGGTGGATTATTTTAAGCGGAATGCAGGCGTATTGAAAGACTTTTGCTATTGGAATCTTTCCTTGTATTTGCAAAGTAAAAATCCAAATGTCCCTGATTTACCAAATAAATTGAAGCGCCCAGATAAACGTGGCAGCCTGTTGAAACATAAAAAGGATTTTTGGGATCTCGTGATTACCAAGCTTGGATCTGTTGACTGTATTTACACCGGAAAGAAACTCATCTCGGGTACATATGCAGTTGAACATTTTGTTCCTTTCCAATATGTTGCGCACGACCTCATGTGGAATTTGGTTCCCGCAGACCCCAATTTTAACAGCATAAAAAGTGATAAACTTCCGAATTTAGACAGCTATTTTGATAACTTTTTCGAAGTTCAGAAAGAAGGAGTTAAGATTGTAAAACTGTTGAACCCCAAAAATAAATTCCTAGAAGATTATTTATCCATTTTCCCAACACTAGATTTCTCGAAAGATAAATACAGAGAAACGATTGAACCAATGCTGATGATTGCAAGTAATAATGGGTTTAGGTATATGGAGGTAGAGCAAAAAACAATCAAGTTTCAATAAATTAATTACCTTAGCTTCAATGCAAAGTCAGAAGAAAAAAGTTGAAGTTGTTGCTGCAGTTATTATGCACAATCAAAAAATATTATGCGTGCAACGCGGTGAGAATAAACTCGAATATATTTCTAAGAAATTTGAATTTCCAGGAGGAAAAATGGAAGAAGGTGAGACTAAAAAACAAACCATTATTCGTGAAATTAAAGAGGAATTAAATATGGATATTATTCCCGGAGTGCAACTTAAAACAGTTGAGCATGAGTATCCTGATTTCAACTTAACAATGCATAGCTTTATTTCTGAATGTCTAAGTACTGAAGTGTTTTTATCTGAGCATATTGATTACAAATGGCTTGCTGTTACTGAATTAGAAACACTTGATTGGGCTGCTGCTGACCTACCAATTGTGGAGCAATTGATAAATTCATAACATGGACATTCGTCAAGCGCTTTCTAATAGTATTCAAACTGGATTTGTAGACCAACTCATTCAATCCAATAAAGCGTATCGACCAGAATTATTAACCAATAATTCAGAACAAGGCAAAAAGGTATTGTCGACTATTATTCGCGAATTAGAACAATGTGACGAATTTTGGTTTTCAGTTGCCTTTGTTACCACTGGCGGAATTGCTGCATTGATGAATACCCTCATTGATTTAGAGAAAAACAACATCAAAGGAAAAATTCTAGCTTCGCAGTATCTAAACTTCACGCACCCTGAAGCCTTACGAAGAATTAAGCAATTCAAGAACATTGAATTAAGGATTGCCACAGAAGGTAATTTTCATTCGAAAGGTTATTTGTTCAGAAAAGGTAATGTATTTGATTTAATCATTGGAAGTAGTAATCTTACCCAAACAGCATTAAGCACTAATAAAGAATGGAATTTAAAGATTTCTGCAACGGATCAGAGTGAGTTAATAGGTGTTGCGGTAGAAGAATTTAGGCAAGAATTTGAAGTTGCCCAAGAAGTCAAAGAAGGCTATTTAATTGAATACGATTTACTCTGGCGAGCACGGACCAAATTTGAACGAGAAATAAAGGAGAGAAGAAAATCATATGAAGATTTAAAAGTAACTCCTAACCTCATGCAAATAGAGGCGCTTGCTAATCTTGAACATTTGAGAGCAATTGGTAAAACAAAAGCCTTACTGATTTCTGCAACTGGAACAGGTAAAACATATCTTTCCGCATTTGATGTTCAAAAAGTTAAACCAAAAAAGTTCTTATTTATCGTTCATCGTTTAACTATTGCTGAAGAAGCAATGAAAACCTATACAAATTTATTGGGTGCCGATATAAAAATGGGTATCTATTCTGGCAAGCGAAAAGAAATGGACGCGGATTACCTTTTCTGTACCATTCAAACCATTTCAAAACAAGCGCATCTAAACAAATTTGAGCCAAGTCATTTTGAGTATATAGTAATTGATGAAACACATCGTGCTGCAGCAGATTCATATCAGCGAATAATGGATCATTTTCAACCTAAGTTTCTTTTAGGAATGACTGCAACTCCTGAACGGACCGATGGTGACGATATTTTCGAGATGTTTGATAACAACATTGCTTACGAAATTCGTTTACACCGGGCATTGGCGGAAGAAATGTTGAGCCCATTTCACTATTATGGAGTCACAGACCTAACGATAAATAATCAGGAAGTGGATGAATTAACAGATTTCAATCACTTAACCGCTAAAGAACGCGTTAACCGGATTATCGAAACTGCTAAACGCTATGGTTGTGATGACGGGAATGTTAGAGGATTAATTTTTTGCTCTAACAATGAGATTTCAATTAAGCTCTCGAATGAATTTAATAATCGAGGTTATCAAACAGTAGCTTTAACAGGTGATAGTTCTGAAGCAGAACGTCAAAGATCGATTCACTTATTAGAAAGCGATAATAAATCGGAAAAACTGGATTACATTTTTACCGTCGATATTTTCAATGAAGGAATTGATATCCCAAGTGTGAACCAAATTATTATGCTTCGACCCACACAATCTGCCATCATATTTGTTCAACAATTGGGACGTGGTTTAAGAAAAGTTAATTCTAAAGACTATTTAACAGTAATCGACTTCATTGGGAATTACAACAACAACTATTTAGTTCCAATTGCACTTTACGGGGATAGATCATACAACAAAGATACTTTACGAAAACTTATTGCTAGCGGAAGCAGTTTAATTCCAGGGTGTTCAACTATTAATTTCGATCGAATTTCTAAAGACAAGATTTTTGAGTCAATCGACTCTGCGAACATGCAGATGAAAAAAGATTTGGTCCTGGATTACAATTTACTCAAGCGTAAGATGGGACGAATACCAATGATGATTGATTTTATAGACCATGGCTCACGTGACCCTCAATTGTATGTCAATTATTCTAAATCCTATTTCAATTTTGTAGCAGGACAAGAAGCAGATTTTAACGGTCGTATTAATGAGAAACAAAAGAAATTACTAGAGCTTTTTTCCAATGAAATTAACAATTCAAAACGCATAGAAGAAACCCTTTTATTAAAAAACTTACTACTCGAGCAATCCGTTGATCTAAATGAATTTAAAACTCAAATAAAAAATAAATACGCTTATATTCTTTCTGATAGTACCCTTAATTCTTGTGTGAGAAATTTGAACTTTGAATTTGTAACAGAGAATAAAGACAAAAAACTAAAATCTGCTCGCGAAATTTATGGGCTAAATATCGTTCGAGAAGAAGAAGGAAAATTGATAATTGAGGAAGACTTTCTTTCTTTATTGAAAAAGGATATTTTTAAAGATTTCTTATTGGATAACATTGCATTTGCCATAAAAACTTACGATACCAAACACAAGCCTACAAAATTTATTGATGGGTTCGAATTGTACCAAAAATATACTCGTAAAGATGTCTTCCGCATTCTAAACTGGGCACAAAACCCCTTGGCACAAAACGTAGGTGGATATATCATTGCTTCTGATAAAAGCAACTGCCCTATTTTTGTTAATTATAAAAAAAACGAGAATATTTCCAGTACAACAAAGTATGAAGATAAATTTGTGAGTCCGTCTAAATTTGAATGGATGTCCAAAAATAAAAGACGATTGACGAGTCCTGATGTTATAGCAATAAGAAACGCAATAAATAATAATACGCGATTACCATTATTCATTAAAAAAAGTAATGATGAAGGTTTAGAATTTTACTTCATGGGTGATGTCACTCCAATCGATGAAAGCTTTGAAGAAACAATGATGCAGGATGACAATGGCAATGATGTTTCAGTGGTAAAGCTTGATTTCAAAATGAATACCACCGTAGAAGATGGGATTTATGCTTATTTGACGAGCGTTTAAATAAAGTCCTTAAAATAACGGTTCCAAATTAGCAATTAATTTTAGTGGAAAATAGTCCCCATTATTGAGCTCAAAATCGTTTTAAAATGGAAAACATATTCGTTTTTGATCGCTATAGTGGAAAATTGGCTGTGTTTTGCCCTAAATTATTTACATAAAAAAGCAATGAGTAGTAAACGTTTTAGTTAAATTGCGCCTTATTTAACCAACTAAAATTAGAACAATGAAAAAAATAGTATTATTTATTGCCATGAGTTTCATCACCAACTTAAGTTTCAGTCAATCTCAAGCAGAAATGAATGAAGAAGCATTTAATGCGTATTCATTGGCTGACAAAAAAATGTATGAATCTTACAAACAGATTTTGGCAAACTTTAGCACTAAAGTTGAAAAGGATCTATTGATCGCCTCTCAAAAAGCATGGATAATATACAAAGAAGCACATTGCAAATCGATCGCTAATGGGTATGAAGGAGGTTCCATGCAGCCTTTGATATACAACAGTTGTATGGAAAGTATTACAAACGAAAGAATTATTCAACTGAATCAGTATAATGAAGAATGCCTTTTGAGGCCAATACCATTCAAGCTAATTAAATGATATTTCCATCGCTCAAAACACCTCTGCTTCGAGCACTTTTGAAGGATGTATTTTGATTGAATTTGGCTTCCATTTTCCCGTCCCAATTTAACAGACCCAAGCACCAAAAAAAAACCGCGATTTTTGAGGGATATTTTTTAAAAGTTACTTCAACTAGTAAGGACAATTTAGTTGTCACTTAAATTTGAATAATTGTGACACAATAAATTTTATACGTCCTTGCTTACTGAATTAATTAGTTTTCGCGCCTAAAAAAAATATAAAATATAATTTTGCGCCCATTTATTTTATTTTAACCTAAAAATTGCTTAAATTGCGCCTGTAAATTATTTATTATGCCCAAAAGCACTCATTTTTCAATAAATGCGCCCATATTTAATGGAATAACTAAACCTGTCCCTGGATGGGTAGTTGGATATGCCGCCATCATACAAAAACTTGATTTACAAATCCCTTTTACTTCTGTCATCACAATGATTGCTGAAAAGAATCAAAGATTCAATTCAGACGGTTGGATGGTTATGCCTAATAATTATTTACCTGAGGACAATGGTGAAATAACAGAGATTCAAGCATTATTCAATCAATTGGTTTTTGCATTGAAATATGAAGGGGTAAATCTACTTGTTTTTGCAAAATTATCAGAAAAACTTAGTGCTAATGAAATTAGTACACTTGTAAATATTGAGCCCTCAGGTCAATACTCAAGACGAATATGGTTTTTATTGGAATGGGTAACAGGACATCAAATAGAAGGTAAAAGCGACTTAACGAAAAAAAGTTATGTTTCAGTGATAGATGAAAAATTGCAATATGCTGTTCCAGGGATAAAATCTCCACGTCATTTGGTCATAAACAATTTGCCAGGAACGAATAAATTTTGTGCATTAATCACGAAAACAAAGAAATTAGAACATCACTTGATCAAAGATTATAATCAGATTAATCGAAAACAAATCGCCGGAATAAGGAAGGATAGTATACAAAGAGCCTCGGCTTTTTTGTTGCTAAAAGATTCAAAAGCATCATTCGCAATTGAAGGGGAAAGTCCTAAAAGTAAAAGGACTGCACGATGGGGTGGTGCTATTGGTCAAGCGGGATTAAATGACCTTTCCAAAGAAGAATTAATCAGGCTACAACAATTGGTTATTGAAAATAGTCGTTTTATTCACATGGGATTCAGGGAACAAGGTGGATTTGTTGGTGAGCACGATCGATTATCAGGCGAACCAATACCAGAACATATTTCATCCAAACATGAAGATTTAAATGACTTGATAGATGGACTAATTGAAACCAATAACTTGCTCATAAAACAGGATTTTGATGCTGTACTAGCAGCTGCTATCATTGCATTTGGCTTTGTATTTATCCATCCATTTGAAGATGGTAATGGAAGGATACATCGTTACTTGATTCATCACATGCTCGTTAAAAAACAATTTTCTGACCAAGGAATAATATTCCCTGTTTCATCTTCTATACTTAACCATATCAACGCTTATAGATTGGTTCTAGAATCCTATTCAAAGCCGTTGTTGGAATTTATTAATTGGGATGAAACATCCAATCATAATATACGCGTAAAAAATCAAACCAAGGTTTTTTACAGATTCTTTGATGCCACCAAGCAAGCCGAATTTTTATTTGATTGTGTAGAGGACACTATTGAAAACATTGTACCGCAAGAAATAAACTACCTTGCAAATTATGAAACATTTAAGAGCTACTTAGAAGAGGAATTCGAAATGCCAGATAAATTAATTTCAACATTGGTTCGGTTTCTTGAACAAAATCTAGGAGTGCTTTCAAAAAGAGCAAAAGAAAAAGAATTCAGTTTGTTAACTCCAGACGAAGTACTAAAAATTGAACGCGAATACGCCTCCATTTTCTTAAAAGTTTAAGGACTAGTTGGCGATGATGATATTTTTTCGGTAAACACGATCGTTAATCAGCACCTCAACAACATAAGACGCCTCCTTAAGTCTCGAAACATCGATGTTGGTGATTGTTGTTTTGGGTTTATTGTTTAAGACTTCCAATCCTGCCATATCAAATAATCGTACACTTAGTATTTCAGTCGAAGCTGTTATTTGCAAGGTCGAATGCACTGGATTTGGAGCAATCGTAAATGGCATGGCAGTTTCAATAATATTACTAATACAATTCTCTACAACCACTTGGTGCGAAGAAATCACAACTTGTCCGCTCAGTAAATCGGTTGTTTGAAGGGTATAATTGGTTGTTTGCACCGGAGCGACACTCCACAATTGGTTAGTGTGCAATCCATTTTCCCATGAAAAAACCAACGAATCCGACCCCCCAATCAAGGGAGCTTGTAACATCATGGAATTCCCTAGGCATAGGGTATCAATGGTATTTTCTACCGCTAGGTTCTTTTTCAATATGGTAAAATGATCCTGAATTGTGCCATTTGAACGCAAGTATTTTCCGTCCAAACGATTCCTATAAATATCAATTACGAAGGACCCCATTACGCCCGCTCCATTGTCGTCATAGCAGAAAACAGGGTGGTCCATCGTTCCATCCGAATTTTCACTCCCCGAATGACCACAGACAACGTAAACCGCTCCATCATTTTGTTGATTGTATTTATCCTTAATATAGGCATTTCCTGCGGAAAAATTACCATTTGTTCCATTCACCAAATGCTGCGCGGGATCCCACGTATCGCTTTTTCCGTAATGATTCTTTATCAGAAAGCTTCTTTCGTATACGTGGCTATGACCGCATACAATAAGGTCAACATCATGCGATTCCAGCACCGGAATAATTTCTTCTCTCATCGTACGCATCACATCCTCATACAAATCATCAGAATCGTGTGAGCCTTTAGAATAGGGCGGTTGGTGAAAATAAGCGATGGTGAAGTCTTGTTGGTTTTGAGATAAATCATCATTGATGTAATTTATCATTCGATTGATTCCGGTCCCTGTTTGTGCAAAATCATAGACTTCCGAATTTAAAGATAGAAAATGAACATTTGCATAATCGAAAGAATAAAACACTTCGAGGTTGGAAGGAAAACCACCCGCCTCGGCTTGTGTGGGTACATCAACAATGTTAAAGTAAGGCCCTTCATGATCTTCTAGGGGAATGTTTGAATAAGGAATACCTAAAAAAGTGCTTTCTTGCCATACTTCGTTGTAATCGTGATTTCCGGGGGTTGGCCAAAAAGGCATGAAACTAAAGATATCTGAAAAGCCTGCAAGACCGAATACTTTAGATTGATAATCACTATCCTTACCGTCATTGTATGCATTATCTCCTAGCCATAACCAAACATCTGTTTTGTTTTGACTATTCCAAGAAAGAAAGGAATTCTTTACAGCAATTTGACCAGCATTTCCTTTCCCAAAATCACCGATTGCCCATACGCGCAACGAATCCTGTGAGCCGATCACTGGATTGGTATAAAAATAATGAGACAAGGTATTCCCACCGTAAATAGATTGACTTCCAACTGCATAAAAATATTTAGTGTTGGGAGTTAAGCCCGAAATCAATACGGTATGCTCTGTCGTATTACTATTTCCTGTAGCAGTTTGCGCTAATTGTTGCTGATTTTGTCCGAACCAAACGGTCGAATTACTTGGAATATTTGTTCGCCACATAATCGTGATCGTATTCTCAGTAGGCGATTGCAAGTAAGGGCCGCGACTAATTGTCTGCGCGAATCCGATTGAAGTAACAAGGCAAAAGGCAAGAAAGAAACTTTTCATGTTTCAAAATTACCCTAGGTGCTTAAAGTTAAAGTTAACTTAATAAAAAGGCTAATTTAAGTTTTTGGATTTCATGTTAGTTAATGATCTTGAAATATATAATTTTAACTTTACCGAAGTTTGTAATTAATCTCGTCGCTAAGCGCTAAAATGAAAAGCACCTTTCTTCTTCTTTTTTGTTTTATTTGCTCAATGGCTTACAACCAGAAAAGCCTAAATAAACTCGTAGAAGAAGGTTTAAACGCCAACAATCCAAAGAAAACACGGGTCAAGGCATTACAAAGTGCCGCAGAATTAATGACGAATTCAAAGCCAGACAGCTCCATTATATTATTGGATCTTGCCAACAAGTTGAATGAAAAAGTAGGAGAGCTAAGCTTACAACAATCCAATCATTTAATCCGAGCCAAAACGCTACTTATTCAAGGGGTGTATCCGATAGCGCTGGAATATGCACAAAAAGCGCTGAAACTTTCCGAAGGATTTAAAGATAAGAAACTAATTGCTGATTGCTACAGTGTCATTGGACAGATATACGAACGGCAAGAAAACAATGAAAAAGCGGCAGAATATCAATTAAAAGGACTAAAAATAAATCGGGCCTTGAATGATTCTGTTCGAATCTCTACTTCCTTAAGTTTATTGGGAAACATCTATGGGGCGAAGTTAGAATATGAGGCCGCGTTGCAATCCTACCGAGAAAGTCTAAAATATATTAATGAAGAGAAGAACCGAGAACAGGTGGGCATCGCTTATGGAAATATTGGATATGTTTATTATGAGCAAGGTAAAGCAGTAAAGGAAAAAGATCCGAAAAATGCAGCGACCTACTTGAATAAAGCACTTGAAGCATCTAAAAAAGCGAAAGAAATCTTTCTGGAAATAAAAAACCGTCGTTTTCAAATTATTGCTGAATTGAATATCGGACTAGTTTACAATGAACTGAACGATTATTCCACGGCAATTAAGTGGTGTTTTTCAGCCTATAAAACGGCAGAAGAATTAAAGATCCCCCCGCTAAAAAGAGATGCCTGTGATTGTTTGTATAAGAGCAATAAAAGCATCGGGAAAGACAAAGATGCCCTCCTTTATTTCGAGATTTATAAAAACCTAAATGACTCCATTAAAAACCTAGACAATGAACGCTCTATGGTAGAAAAAGAGTTGAATTTTAATTATGAAAAAGTGCAGCTTGCCGACAGTTTACAATATGCACAAAAAGAAGCGATCGCCGATTCTCAAATTCAAAAGCAACGAGTAGGATTAATTTCCGCCGGAGGAATCTTATTGCTCATTGTAATTTTAATGGTCGTTGTTATAAAGGGGAAAAAACGTTCAGAGGCTTTATTATTAAACATCCTTCCCTATGAAACGGCACAAGAACTAAAGAAAAAGGGAAGTGCGGAGACCAAAAACTTTGAGAGCGCTACCGTTTTATTTACTGACTTCAAGGGATTCACAAAAATCGCGGAACAATTAACTCCAAAGGAATTGGTAACCGAGATTGACACCTGTTTTAAAGGAATTGATCGCATCATGGATAAATACCAAATCGAAAAAATAAAAACAATTGGCGATGCCTATATGGCAGCTGGAGGTTTGCCAAAAGAAAATTTGAGCCATCCAATCGATGTGGTCTTGGCTGCTAAAGAAATCTTGTTATTCATCGAAGAACTAAAGACGGAACGTATTCAAAAGAAGTTACCCTATTTTGATATTCGAGTTGGTATCCATACCGGCCCTTTAATTGCTGGTATTGTGGGAACAAAGAAATTCTCCTACGACATTTGGGGAGATACTGTAAACACCGCTTCGCGCATGGAAAGCAGTGGCGAAATCAACAAAATTAATGTCTCAGGATCCACTTATGAGCTCATAAAAGAGCAATTTGTTTGTGAATACCGAGGCAAAGTGGCAGCAAAAAACAAAGGTGAAATCGACATGTATTTTGTCAAAGAACGCATCGAAACAATCGAAATCACTCACTCCATTACAAACACCAAATGAGCAACACAATGAAAAAAACACCTAATTGGGACGTAATTAATGGGGAATTAGTGAGGGAGTTTTGCTTTAAGGACTATACCTTAGTGATCCTATTTGCAAATAAAGTAATGGAAATAGCGCAGGCACAAAAGCACCATCCTGAAATTACGATTTCATATAACAAAGTAATAGTAGCGATACATGAGCACGATACCGCAAGCATTAGCGATAAGTGCCACCGGTTGGCAGAAACGGTAAATGCCTTAGATTGACTTTGATCATTAACTAAAAGATGTTCCTTTGGATCATTACCAAAATATTACACCCCTTGTTTTTTTTTAATTGTTTGTTATTGCTTAATTTTATAGTTGTAAATCAATGTGTTAAATTCTAGTTTAGAATTTGTTTCGATTAGGCTCAAAGGCATTTACATTTTTTTGGATTATAATTTACTTAAAGAAATAACATGAAATTATTATTTTTAGAACTGCTCCTTATTTTAGCAGTGCTTTTTTCAGGATGTGCAAATGAACCAACGAAAAAGACAAATGAACCAAAACCCAAAGTCACTCAACTCCAGAAAGATGATGTTCAAATTGTGGGTTCAGCTAATTTTTCCGCCATTTTTAGCCTTAAAGAGACCCCTAAATCGGCCACTCAAAACCAAAAAGCCTGGGAGCTTAAATTAAACCTTAGTTCAAATTCCAAAATATATAACGACAGCACCTATACATGTAAAAATAAATACGCCGCAATAACGGAACTATTAAAACATATAATGAAAGTGCCTTTTAATAATCCTAAAAGTATCAACTTTAAATTCAATGGCAGTGAATTCACCCCAGTAGAGCCAATTATGGGGACAAAAATTGATACCGCTGCGCTTAGAATAGTCATTACGGATGCAAAAACGAACAATGTCCAAACTATAGATTTAGTAAAGGAAGGTCTCTATGTGAAGCCTACTTACGAACTGAATTCAAAAAAAGCAAAGGATGGGAAGCTCGCTCTAGATAAATGCCTTGAGACCGTTATAACCTTAACATGCAGTCAGGGGGATTTCACCATTGATAAATCGATTTTTGGTGAGTGCTTGAATTTAGACACTTCCATGAAAGTGAAAATTGATATAGTTCCGATTCAAAAATACATGCAAGACATTGCTAAAAAAATCGAAATTCCTTTAGCAGAAATCATTAAAAAGAATCCTGTAATAGACACCTCATCAGATGCGGAAGAAATTCTTTTCACACGCGTAAATATCAATGCTATGGTTAATGAATTGATTTCAATTATACCCCGTGGAGCGAATAAGAGTCAAAATATAATTCTTTCAACAAGTAGCTTGCCTAGGGGGCTTAAAGAAGGTTTTTTGGATTTCGTAGAAGTAAGTATCAAAGAACAAAAGCTTTGGTTATTTAAGAATGGGAATTTAATTCTTGAGACAGATGTTGTTACTGGCAACAAGCGACTTGGTCGATCAACGCCAAAAGGAAGTTATAAGGTAAGGTCAAAATCCCGTAATGTTACGCTCAGAGGTCCGGGTTACGCTTGTCCAGTGTCCTATTGGATTCCATTTTTTGAAGGATATGGTCTTCATGACGCGAATTGGAGAGATCGATTTGGCGCAGCCATTTTTGAAAACAGAGGCTCCCATGGATGTGTTAACATCCCACCTGTAAATCTCCCAATTATATTTGCTAATGTAGAAATAGGAACCCCCGTTTACATCTCTGATTAAAAATATTGTGTTAAACACATCGCTATTTCAAAAAAACTAAAACAAACAAATCAACGTGAAATTATTGGAGGTGCCACTAATTAGTATCAATTCGGATAATTACCGAAAGCTAACACGAGTGGAGAAATCATATATACACTTCTAGAAAAATTATTAGAAAGTGCGATTATGGTGATGTGTTCCTTTTCTAACCTAGCATAAATTCCCGTGGAACCGTGCCACCATGCCGTATGAAAAAAATAGCTCAACTTTCCTGCCGCTTCTTTCATCCGCCATCCCAAACCATAGTTATTGGTTCCTGCTTTTTCATAACTATACCCTTTAAACATTTGATTCTTTAGCGAATCGCTTATAAAACTTGTGTAGAGCGCATTATCAAGCAACAATAAATCCTTAGCTGTAGTATAAAGGTTTTTGTCGCCATAAACCCCATCCAAATAAATAAAGGAGTGTTTTACACCATTTGGCTTATAGGATTGTGCGTGTTTATTAAATTGATCTTTGTTCTGTAATATAAAGCTATTATTCATTTTTAATGGTTGAAAAATGAGTTCGTTCATTGCAGTGGGAAAATCTTTCTTCGTCACCGCTTCAACTATTAAGGCCAAAAAAGCGAAGTTGGTATTACAATATGCAAAGCGTTTACCGGGAGAATAATTTAACGGGATCTTATTCTTTTGCATGAGCGTTAATAAATTAGTATTGTTCAACATTTGATCTTTTGGCCAAATGCCTACTGTAAAATAACCATAGTATTGAAGGCCACTTCGATGGTTTAATAACATCCGAACTGTTACGCCTGGATAAGGAAATTTTGGGAGATAACGAGTTACTTTTTCATCCAAGCTTATCAATTTTTGGTCTGCCAGACGCAAGACAGCAATAGCCGTTGCAACTTTACTGATCGATGCAACGTGAATAGAGGTGGTGTCCGTCAACTTCCATTTACTTTCCTTATTAGCATAGCCATTTGTTCGCTCATAAATTACGTGTCCGTTTTTGGCCACTAGAAATTGACCGCTAAATTCCCTATAGCAAATCGTCTTTTGATAAAAGGAATCTATAATTGAATTCGTTTTTTTAATCCAAGCAGGAGATGGAGCATCAAAAGGTGTTGCAAAACTCAAGACTGCTTTTTTGGCAACGGGGGGGTTTTTAGCAGCGCCTCCGCAAGAACAGATTATTAAAAAAAAGAGGAAGGATATAAAAGAAGCTGGAATAAACTTGTTCTTTTTACTTAAAAAATTTGATAAAATAATATAAAAAAGATTCATTTAATATGGGAAACCGTTAATTAAAATAAAGGTACTAATTCTATGAGCATTGAAAAGCTAATTCTATATATTTGTGACATAAAAATTGTTTCCTAGCATAAATAATTTGCAATCATCGCAGGTATTAATTATTCATAAAAATTAGATAGCGCGATAATTACAGGTGCAATTCCTGAAATTTTTATCTAGAAAAAATAAAAATACGATGCCTTTGTCAGAGCAAGAAAACAAATTGGATGTTGAACCTTACGGAGTCATTATAGCAAATGGAGCGGCTTGCAGCGAGCTACTACTTAACACAAGTTTAAGTAAGGCGACCATGGTGGTAGTTTTGGATGCTGCCATTGAAAGAGTGGTGGAATTAGGTATTAAACCAACGGTGTTATTAGGAGATTTTGATCGTGAATTTAACTTTTCCATTTATAAAGAAAAAGACCCAGAAATTGAGATTATTCATATCGTAAACCAAGACAAAACAGATTTAGAAAAAGCATTTGACTTTTTGATTGAAAAAAAAATTCGAAATGTAGAGGTGTTATGGGCAACCGGTCGACGGAGCGATCATCACTTTGCTAACATCGCCTGCCTCGTTAAGTATCGAAATAGCTTAAAGATTACCTTAATGGATGATTACTCGAAAATATATCTACTTGATAAAAAATATGAAAAATGGTTTGCCGCCAAAACGATTATTTCATTAATTCCATTGGGAAAAGTGACTGGGGTCGTCACGGAAAACTTATATTATCCTTTAGAGAATGAAGACCTTGATGCCGGTTACCGCATGGGCAATAGTAACCATGTTATAAACGATGGGATCGTAAGGATCGAACATACGTCGGGCGATTTGATTTTAATGGAATGTAAGGACTAAAAAAGATTTTTATTGATCTTTATTTTCTTGATTGGCATCAATCTCTAATAAATCCCAATTGGTATCATCCCCTTCGTCGTAAATTTCGAACATGGGTTCTTCAAAAGATTTGGTTGTTAATTTACGCTCATAACTTAACAGCAAACTC
>Ga0247840_10002987_pt1 | contig 29216 bp, 31 predicted proteins | sample LaCruzMarch2015__FD_192404 | JGI IMG/M metagenome (GOLD analysis project Ga0247840, IMG submission 192404) | Freshwater microbial communities from meromictic Lake La Cruz, Castile-La Mancha, Spain - LaCruzMarch2015_17m | ecosystem: Environmental > Aquatic > Freshwater > Lake | place: Spain...
GGCGCTTCGCCAAGGCTTGGGCAGCGGCCAGTGACATCGCCACACCGGTCGAGCGCATGCAGGTGCTCAACAGGATCTGGCAAAACGAATGTCAGATTGATCCTGCGGCGCTTGCCCAGGGGCAGAAGCCGTTTGCGGCCACATTGTCTTGTGCGGATTCCCGGGTAGATCCCAGCTGGTTGTTTGCCTGTGGTTCCGGTGAGCTCTTCGAAGTGCGATCTGCAGGAAACACAGCTTTTGATGAGGCCATTGCTTCCTTGGAATATGCCGTGTCCGTTCTCGGTACTCCATTGATACTGGTTATGGGTCACAGTGGCTGTGGCGCGGTTAAGGCGGCCATGGACACGGCACCGCTGACGCCCTTGCTCGAGCAGCTAGTGGCACCGATCAAGGCAAGTCTTCAAAGTGGTGATGATCTGAGCAAAGCTGTTCAGGCCAACGCTCGCCATTCAGCAACCGAGCTCACCAGACGCAGCGATGTGCTGAAATTCGCAGAAGCAGAAGGGAAGCTGGCTATACATAGTTCCTATTGTGATATTGGCACTGGAGTTGTGAGCTTGCTGCCTAGTTAATTCCAGGGGTCTGGTTAAATTCCATTAATAGCTATTGCAAAGATCAGCTCCCTCCTCGCCTGTCAAAAACATTATGATCTATTGGGCTGCAATCACTTATTCCTGGTAGGCCCCCGAAAGCGGTGTAATTATTTGCTCGATTGAGAAGGAGGTTGGCTTTGGCATGGGTCTGGTGACTGGGCCCTGTTGCGATATTAAGCATCGCAGATATCGCCAATGCGGCTATTAATGCAAAAGCAAAGGGGCTTGTAAAAATTGTAGATTTTGCCTGCTACAAGGCTAATGGTTCTTTATTCCATTATCGCGGCTAATGCTGATGCCTCGGCTCTCGATGGTTCAGGTCATCGGCCCAATCCTGTGGCTATCCATGCCACTCAAGACCTTGAGATGATCTTGATCATCCCTGAAGCGGCTAAGGAGTTGGTGGATCGCCGCCCCAGTATTGCCAGGGAGCTGGGCCTCAAGATATAAGCGCGGACACGTATGGTTGATGAATTGAGGCAGACTTTCACGCTGGAGTTTTGGTAGTCAAGCTGCGCCCCCGTGCCCCCGTGCCCCCGTGCCCCCGTGCCCCCGCCCCCACGCAGGCCCTGACCCTGCTGCGCCATGCATGAACTCAGTCTGATGGAGGCTGTGCGCGATCAGTCTGCGCATCGGCAGCCTGGCCGGGGTGGAACCGGAGGCGTTGCGCTTCGCGCACACGGTGGTGATGGCCGGCACGATCGCCTCTGGCGCCGAGCTGCGCATTGAGGTTGTGATCGCCAGCTTTTTTTGTGAGTCCTGTCAGCAGGGCTTCGATAGCGAACAGGGCGATTGTCTTTGTTTCCGCTGCGGTAGCTTCAGCCGCCGGCTTCTGCAAGGCCGCGAGCTGGAGCTGACCTCGCTGGAGCTCAGCTGAAGGCAGCATTGGCATGGCCCGACCCAGGTGCGCCCTTGGGAACCTGCGGTTGCATTAAGGTGGGCATCAAAATGCTTTAAGCGGGACGACAGCGTCTAGTAAGAATCCCAATTTGAAGTGCGATTAGTTTAGGAAAGGTTTTTTCCATCGGGATCTTCGTTTTGTGATTTCAATTCAGAGCTTGTAATGCCAGCCCCAACCGTTCTTGTAACCGGAGCCTCCAGCGGAATTGGTGCGGAGACAGCCCGCCTTTTGCTAGAGCGCGGCTGGCGTGTGTTTGCCGCTGCTCGGCGGCTGGAAGCAATGGAGCCCTTGGCAGCCTTGGGTGCCGAGGTGATGGCGTTGGATCTCAGCGATGAGCACTCACGCCGCGAGCTCGCTGAGCAGCTCACCGCCAAGGTGGGTGCGCTCGATGCGCTGGTCAATAACGCCGGCTTCGGTGAAGTGGGTCCGCTCGAGACATTGCCCCTGGATCGAGCCCGGGCGATTTTCGAAGTCAACGTCTTTGGGCTGATGGGGCTCACCCAGCAGTTATTACCTGCCATGCGCGAGCGAGGTCGTGGTCGCATCGTCAATATCTCCTCTATTGCCGGTCGCTGGGTTTCACCCGGATCGGGGTGGTATGGGGCCAGCAAGTTTGCGCTGGAGGCCCTGAGCGATGCCTTGCGTCTCGAGCTCAAGGCCTTTGGCGTCAACGTGGTGGTGGTTGAGCCGGGCGTGATCGCTACCGACTTTGCCAATGTGGCTGCCCCCTCGATCGAGGGGGCTTTGTCTTGCAGCACCTACGGCAACATGATGCGTGCCGTTCGCAAGAGCTGGGATGCGGTCTACCGGGGTGCCTCCCAGCCGCTAGAGGTGGCACTAACAATCGAGCGAGCCCTCACCGACCCCAGCCCATCAGCTCGTTACCTCTGCGGTCACCAGTCGGCCTCAGTGATCGCCAGCCGGATCCTGCCAACGCGACTGTGGGACAGCCTGATTCGCATTCAGATGACCTGATCACCGTCTGCACTCGTGGTGCTCTGAACCTTTCAGGCACGGAGCCCCATGACCCTCATTCCGGAAGGGTTCCGCGTGGTGCCTAGCCTGGAACTGGCCTCTGCCGATTACCGACATGTGCAGCGACTGCTCCTGCGAACAGCCGGCGCCTCAGCCGCTCCCATAACCAACCCGCCAGCTACCCCTGCACACGGCCCTGCTGCAGCGCAACGATGCCCAGGCGGCCTTCCTGCGCCAGCGCTTCGAAGCCGCAGGCGTCACGGTGGTGAACCTGCTCTCCTCCCCCGGCTCGGGCAAAACCGCCCTGCTCGAAGCCCTGGCCCAGCGCCTCGATCCCACCGGCTTGGCAGTGATCGTGGGCGATCTGGCCACCGACAACGACGCCCGCCGCCTCCAGGCTGCCGGGCTTACTGCGGTGCAGATCACCACCGGCCAGGCTTGCCACCTGGAGGCGCCCATGGTGGCCGAGGGTCTGCATCGCCTCCACCACCAAGGCATCAGCCTTGAGCAGCTTGAACTGCTGGTGATCGAGAACGTGGGCAACCTGGTGTGCCCCGGCGCCTACGACCTCGGCGAGAGCCTGCGGGTGGTGCTGCTCTCCACCACCGAGGGAGAAGACAAGCCGCTCAAATACGCGCCGATCTTCCACGGCGCCGATCTGGTGCTGATCACCAAGAGCGACCTGGCCGAAGCGGTGGGCTTCGATCGCGCCGCCGCCCACGCCGCCATCGCCCGGGTGGCCCCCCACGCCCGCGTGCTGGAAACCTCGGCCCGTAGCGGCGCCGGCCTCGACGCCCTGATCAACGTCCTGGCGCGATGAGCGCGGCCCGGCTGCGCCTCTGGTGCCGCGGGGTTGTGCAGGGCGTGGGCTTCCGGCCGTTGGTGCATCGCCTCGCCGCTGAGTTGGAACTGGTGGGCGTGGTGGAGAACGTCGCTGGCGCCGTAAGGCTCGAGTTGCAGGGGGAGCGCCGCTCACTGGAGCTGCTGGTGCGGCGCTTGCCCCAGGAGTTGCAGCCCCCCGGCGCTCTTGAGCCACTGGCGCCCAAGTGGCTCCCGCCCCTCGTTCCGGCGCCGCCTGGCCTGCGCATCGCCGCCGCCAGCGCCCAACCCCTGGGCGCTGCCCTGCTTGCCCCGTCTCTCGTCGCCGATTTGGCCCCCTGCCCCACCTGTCTGGCGGAGCTCCACGATCCTGCCAACCGCCGCCACCGCTACCCGTTCATCAGCTGCAGCCAGTGCGGGCCGCGCTATTCGATCGCCAGCGCCGAGCCCTACGCCCGCGCCCACACCACCTTGGCCGCCTTTCCGCTGTGTGCCCAGTGCCAGCGGGAGTTTGACGACCCCACAGATCGCCGCTTCCACGCCGAAACGATCGGCTGCCCCACCTGTGGGCCCCAGTTGCAGTGGCAGGGGGCCGGGGACTGGGGTGCGGATCCGCTGGCGGCAGCCCTGGCCCTGTTGGCGGCGGGCGGGATTTTGGCCCTGCAGGGGGTGGGCGGCTTCCAGCTGCTGGTGGCTGCCGGCGATCCGGCGGCGGTGGCCCGGTTGCGCCAGCGCAAGCACCGCCCCGCCAAACCCCTAGCCCTGCTGGTGGCCGATCTGGAGGCCATCGCTCCCCTGGTGGAGCTATCGGGGCCTGAAAGGCTCCAGCTGCAGCACCCGGCCGCGCCGATCGTGCTGCTGCGGCTACGGCCAGGCCAGCGCCAGCCCTTCGCCGGGGTGGCCCCCGGCAGCGCCGCTTTGGGGGTGATGCTGCCGGCGTCGCCGTTGCACCAACTGCTGGCGGCGGGTTTTGGCCGCCCCCTGGTGGCCACCAGCGGCAACCGCAGCGGCGAGCCCCTCTGCCTCGAACCAGTCGAGGCCCTCGATCGCCTCGCCGGCATCGCCGATGGCTTCCTGTTGCACAACCGCCCGATCGCCCGCCGCCTCGACGACTCGGTGCTGCAGGTGATCGAAGGGCGGCCGGTGCTGCTGCGCCGGGCCCGCGGCTACGCCCCCCAGGCCCTAGCTCTGCAGGCCCCGCCTGGCACCGCCCTGGCCCTCGGCGGCGATCTCAAAAGTGCGCCGGCCCTGGCCCTCGGCGGCCGGGTGTGGCTGGCACCGCTGCTGGGTGATCTGGCTGGCCCCCTGCCGCAGCAGCTGTTGAGCGAGGGGCTCGAGCAGCTGCTGGAGCGCCCCGGCCCCGGGCTCGTTGCCCTGGCCTGCGATGGCCATCCCGGCTACGCCAGCCACCAGCTGGCGGCGGTGGCGGCCCGGAGGCTGGGGATTCCGCTGCAGCTGGTGCAGCACCACCGCGCCCATGGCCTGGCGGTGGCGGCGGAGCACGGCTTGCAGCTACCCCTGCTCGTGTGGGCCTGCGACGGCCTCGGCTACGGCGAGCCGGCCGCGGTGAGCGGCCATCGGCTCTGGGGCGGCGAGCTGCTCTGGCTCACGGCGTCTGGCGCCGAGCGTTGGGCCTGCCTGCGCCCCTTCCCCCTGCCCGGCGGCGAGCGGGCCATGGCTGAACCACGCCGGGCCGCCCTGGGGCTGCTGGCCGCGGCTGGCCCGGAGGCCCTGGGCTATCCAGGGGCCGCCGCCTGCCGGGCCGCTTTCAGCCCCGGCGACTGGCAGCTGCTGCTGCAGGCCATCGCCAGCGGCTGCCATAGCCCGCTTTGCTCCAGCACCGGCCGCCTGTTTGATGCGGCGGCCTCCCTGCTGGATCTGTGCCAGCGCAGCAGCTTTGAGGGGGAGGCGGGGCTGCTGCTGGAGGGCCTAGCCCTGCAGGACTCCCTGCCGCTGCCCCTGCCCATCCCCATGCCGCTGCTGCCGGCTGCAGGGCTGGAGCTTGGCTGGCTCGATTGGCAGCCCCTGTTGCAGAGCTTGTTGAACGCGGGCGTGGCGCCGCAGGAGAGCGCTGCCTGCTTCCACGCTTCCCTGGCGGCCGGCTTGGCCAGCGCCGCGGCTCAGGCAGCTGGGCGCCTTGGCACCACCACCGTGCTGCTGGCCGGGGGCTGCTTCCAGAACCGCCTGCTGCTGGAGCGCAGCGCCGCTGCCCTGCGCGCGGCGGGCCTGGTGCCCCGCTGGGCTGAGCAGCTACCCAGCAACGACGGCGGCCTGGCCCTAGGCCAGCTTTGGGCAGCTCTGGCTGATCTCTCTATAAAGAAGTAGAGCGTGGAGGCCTACCCATGTGCCTTGCCACCCCCGGTCTGATCTTGACGATCACCGGTTCGCCTGCGGATGCCGGCCCTGATGCGGAGCTGTGGCGCCAGGCCGAGGTGGATTTCGGTGGTGTGCGCCAGTGGGTGAGCCTGGCCTGCTTGCCGGAGGCGGCGGTGGGTGACCGGGTGCTGGTGCACGTGGGTATGGCCCTGAGCGTCGTGCTCGCTGACGATCCCGCCGAGGAGCCATGAGCAGCCCCCAGCTCACTACCACCAAGAACACCATTGATGGCAACGAGGCCGTGGCCCGGGTGGCCTACCGCCTCAATGAGGTGATCGCCATCTACCCGATCACGCCGGCCTCGCCGATGGGCGAGTGGGCCGATGCCTGGGCTGCTGAGAGCAGGCCCAACCTCTGGGGCAGCGTGCCTGCGGTGGTGGAGCTGCAGAGCGAGGCGGGTGCTGCCGGCACGGTGCATGGCGCCCTGCAGGCCGGGGCACTCACCACCACCTTCACGGCCAGCCAGGGGCTGCTGTTGATGATCCCCAACCTCTACAAGTTGGCGGGGGAGCTCACCCCGGCGGTGCTGCACGTGGCGGCCCGCTCCCTGGCGGCCCAGGGCCTGTCGATCTTTGGCGATCACAGCGACGTGATGGCCACCCGCGGCAGCGGATGCGGGATTCTCTGCTCGGCGTCGGTGCAGGAGGCGGGCGACTTTGCCGCCATTGCTGCCCGGCTCAGCCTGCGCAGCCGGCTGCCGTTTTTGCATGTGTTCGATGGCTTTCGCACCTCCCACGAGATCCAGAAGATTGAGCCGCTCAGCGACAGCCAGCTGCTCGAGCTGATGCCCGCGGCGGAAATCAGTGCCCACCGCGCCCGCGCCCTCAGCCCCAATCGCCCGGTGATCCGCGGCACCAGTCAAAACCCAGACGTCTACTTACAGGCTCGCGAATCGGTGAACCGCTTCTACGACGCGGCCCCGGCTCATCTAATCGAGGCGATGGCGCGTTTCGGTGAGCTCAGCGGGCGCTATTACCGCCCCTACGACTACGTCGGCCCCGCCGCTGCCGAGCGGGTGCTGGTGCTGATGGGTTCCGGCTGCGAGACCGCTGTGGAGGCGGCTGAGGCGCTGCAGGCCGCCGGCGAGCGGGTGGGGGTGCTGAAGGTGCGCCTGTTTCGGCCCTTTGCGGCCCGGCTGCTGGTGGAGGCCCTGCCGCCCAGCACCCGGGCGATCGCCGTGCTCGATCGCTGCAAGGAGCCAGGCGCCCCCGGCGAGCCCCTCTACCTAGATCTGGTGGCGGCCCTGGCCGAGGAGTGGGCAGCGGTGCATGGGGCGGTGCATGGGACAGCAGCGCTGCCGGCGGTGCTGGGCGGTCGCTACGGGCTGTCCTCGAAGGAGTTCACCCCGGCGATGGTGAAGGCGGTATTTGATCATTTGCGGCCCCTGCTGGTGCCTGGCCAGCCCCGCCCGCTCAACCAGTTCACGGTGGGCATCGACGACGACCTCACCCACCGCTCCCTGCCCCTCGACGCTGACGTCGAACAAGGCTTCCACACCGACGCCGCTGAGGTGCGCGCGGTGTTTTACGGCCTGGGCTCCGATGGCACGGTGGGGGCCAACAAGGCGGCCATCAAGATCATTGGCGAGGGCACGGATTTGTATGCCCAGGGCTATTTCGTTTACGACTCCAAAAAGTCGGGCTCGGTCACGGTGTCGCACCTGCGCTTTGGGCCCCAGCCGATCCGCTCCACCTACCTGATCCAGCGGCCCACGTTTGTGGCGTGCCACCAGTGGGATTTCGTCGAGCGCTTCGATTTGCTGGCCGGCATCGAGCCCGGTGGTGTGTTTCTGCTCAATAGCCCCTTTGCGCCAGCAGAAACCTGGGAGCGGCTGCCGGAAGCCCTGCGCGCTCAGATCCGCAGCAAGGGGATTCAGGTGCAGCAGATCAATGCCTACCAAGTGGCGCGCCAGGCGGGCATGGGGCCCCACATCAACACGGTGATGCAGGCCTGCTTCTTTGCCCTCAGCGGCGTGCTCCCACGCCAGCAGGCCCTCGCCCGGATTCGCCACTCGATCGAAACCAGCTACCGCCGCAAGGGCGAGGCCGTGGTGGCGATGAACCTGGCGGCCCTCGACGCCAGCCTCGAGCACCTGGAGCCCCTCGATTGGTCGGCCCTCGACGACTCCGGCCCGGAGCCATTGCGGGAGGACCGGCTCACTGGGGCGCCCGATTTTGTGCGCACGGTGATCGGGCCGATGCTGGAGCGCCGCGGCGACGCCCTGCCGGTGAGCGCCCTGCCCTGTGATGGCACCTGGCCGGTGGGCACGGCCCGCTGGGAAAAGCGCAACATCGCCGATGCGGTGCCGGTGTGGGAAACGGACCTGTGCGTGCAGTGCGGCAAGTGCGTGATGGTGTGCCCCCATGCGGTGATCCGCGCCAAGGTGGGCGCTCCGGAGGTCTTTGCCGCCGCGCCGGAGGGCTTCCGCACCGCCCCCGCCCGAGACCCCGCCTTCGCCGGCCAAACCTTCACCATCCAGGTGGCCGCTGAAGACTGCACGGGCTGCGCCCTGTGCGTGGAGGTGTGCCCCGCCCGCGACCGCAGCGAGCCCAAGCGCAAGGCGATCAACATGGCGCCGCAGCGGCCCCTGCGCGAGCAGGCCCGGGGCAACTGGGACTTTTTCCTGCAGCTGCCCGAGGTGCCCCGCGCCGAGCTCAACCTGCACAAGATCGGCCAGCAGCAGCTGCAGCAGCCCCTGTTTGAGTTTCCCGGCGCCTGCGGCGGCTGCGGCGAAACGCCTTACCTCAAGCTCGCCTCCCAGCTGTTTGGCGATCGGATGCTGATCGCTAACGCCACCGGTTGCAGCTCGATTTACGGCGGCAATCTGCCCACCACCCCCTGGAGCGCCAACGCCGAGGGGCGCGGGCCGGCCTGGAGCAATTCCCTGTTTGAAGACAACGCCGAATTCGGCTATGGGATGCGGGTGGCGCGCGACCAGCAGCGCCAGATGGCCCTCGATCTGCTGGAGCGGTTGGCGGGCCAGCTGCAGCCAGAACAACTCCCGCCCCCCCTGGCCGCGGCGATCCGCAACGCCGACCAGGGCGATGAGGCCGGCATCGTTGAGCAGCGCCAGCGGGTGGCCGAGCTCAAGGCGCGCTTGGCGGGCATGGAGCAGCCCGAGGCCAGCCAGCTGCTGGAGCTAGCCGATGCCCTGGTGAAAACCAGCGTCTGGTTGGTGGGCGGCGACGGCTGGGCCTACGACATCGGCTTCGGCGGGCTCGACCACGTGCTCGCCAGTGGCCGCGACGTCAATGCCCTGGTGCTCGACACCGAGGTGTATTCCAACACCGGCGGCCAGGCCTCCAAAAGCACTCCCCGGGGAGCGGTGGCCAAGTTTGCCGCCGCCGGTAAGGCGGCTCCCAAAAAAGACCTGGGCCTGATGGCGATGACCTACGGCACCGTCTATGTCGCGAGTGTGGCGATGGGGGCCCGCGACGAGCACACCATCCGCGTTTTTCTGGAGGCTGAGAGCTACCCGGGCCCGTCGCTGATCATTGCCTACTCCCACTGCATCGCCCACGGCATCGACATGGCCCAGGGCATGGCGCACCAGAAGCTGGCGGTGGATTCGGGTCGCTGGCTGCTCTACCGCTACGACCCCCGCCGGACCGAGCGCGGCGAGATTCCCCTGCAACTCGACAGCCCGGCGCCAAAGCGCTCGCTCAAGGAGGCGATGGAGCAGGAAAACCGCTTCCGCATGCTGCGCTACAGCCAGCCGGAGCGGGCCCAGGCCCTGGTGCGTCAGGCCCAGCGGGAGCTCGAATGCCGCTGGGCCACCTACCGGGCCCTGGCCCAGCCAGCCCCCAAGCCATGATCCCCGACCTCACCACCACCTATCTCGGCCTGGCCCTGCGCAGCCCCCTGGTGGTGGGCGCTGCCGCGCCCCTCAGCGAGGAGCTGGCCCAGTTGCAGGCCCTGGAGCGGGCCGGGGCGGCAGCGATCGTGCTGCATTCGCTGTTTGAGGAGCAGATCGAGCAGGAGCAGCTCGACCTGCACCGCCATGTCATGGCCGGCGCCGATAGCTATGGCGAGGCGCTCACCTACGTGCCGGAGCCATCGATCTTCCATGGCGGCGAAGACCTCTACCTGCGCCATCTGGAGCAGGCCCGGCGCTGCCTTGCGGTGCCGGTGATTGCCAGCCTCAATGGCACTAGGGCGGGCCGCTGGGTGGAGTCGGCGCGGCGGATTGAGGCAGCCGGCGCCTCGGCCCTGGAGCTCAACATCTACGCCATCCCCACCGACCCCGAGCTCTCCAGCGCCGCCATCGAAGCCGAGGTGGAGGAGATCGTGCGCCAGGTGCGCGCCGAGGTGCGCCTGCCCCTGGCCGTGAAGCTCAGCCCCTTCTTCACCAACCTCAGCGCCATGGCCCGGCGCTTGGCGGTGGCCGGCGCCGATGGGCTGGTGCTGTTCAACCGCTTCTACCAGCCCGATATCGACATCGAGACCATGGAGGTGCGGCCCAACCTGCTGCTTTCCACCCCCCACGACCTGCGGCTGCCGCTGCGCTGGATCGCCCTGCTGCATGGCCGCCACCCGGTGGACCTGGCCGCTAGTGGCGGCGTGCACCGGGGCACCGATGTGGTGCGGCTGTTGATGGCGGGGGCTTCGGTGACCCAGGTGGTGGGGGCGCTGCTGCGCCACGGCCCCGAGCGCTTGGCGGGCCTGGAGGAGGAGTTGGCCACCTGGCTGATGGAGCACGAGGTGGCATCGGTGGCGGAGCTGGTGGGCTGCATGAGCCAGCAGCGCTGCCCCAATCCGCACGAATACGAGCGGGCCCAATACATGCGCGCCATCCAGGGCTACCGCCCCGCCGATGCCCGCCAGGCGCCGGGCCCCTGGTGAGTGCCGCCCTGCAAAGCCAAATCAATGGCCGGGTAGCTGAGCTGGCGGCCCAGCTTGCTGCCACTGCCAGCCGCCCCTGGACCCTGATGGAGGTGTGCGGCGGTCAGACCCACTCCATCCTGCGTTGGGGTCTAGATCAATTGCTGCCACCGGGGCTGCGGTTGATCCATGGCCCGGGCTGCCCGGTGTGCGTAACTCCGGCCGAACGCATCGACGCGGCCCTGGAGCTGGCGGTGCGCCCCGAGGTGATCCTTTGCTCCTACGGCGACATGCTGCGGGTGCCGGGCGGTGCCGCCGGCCACGATCTGCTTGGCGCGCGGGCTGCAGGCGGCGACGTGCAGCTGCTCACCTCGCCCCTACAGGCCATTGCCCTGGCCCAGGCGTGCCCTGAGCGCCAGGTGGTGTTTTTGGCGGTGGGCTTTGAAACCACGGCACCGGCCACCGCCCTGCTGCTCCGCCAGGCCCGGGCTCTGGGGCTCACCAACCTCACGGTGCTGCTGGCCCACGTGCGGGTGGCGCCGGCGATGGCGGCGTTGCTGCAGGAGCCCGGCAACCAGGTGCAGGGATTTTTGGCGGCGGGCCATGTGGGGGCGGTGATGGGCACTGCCGAGCTAGGGCAGTTGGTGCGGCGCCACCGGGTGCCGGTGGTGGTCACGGGCTTTGAGCCTGCCGATGTGATGGCCGCTCTGCTGCGGCTGGTGCAGTTGCTCGAGGCGGGCACCCCGGTGCTTGCTAATGCCTACGGCCGGGTGGTGCGCCAGCAGGGCAACGGCGCGGCCCAGGCCTTGCTGAAGGAGGTGTTTGCGGTGGTGGACCAGCCCTGGCGGGGTTTGGGCCCCATCGCCGCTGGTGGCTATGAGCTGGTTGCGGCCTACCGCGACTTCGATGCGCTGCTGCGGTTTTGCCTGCCCTCAGCGGCTGCTGCCCCGCCGCCGGAGCCCCTAGCCAGCCCCTGCATCAGCGGCCTGATCCTGCAGGGCCGCGCCCTCCCTCCCGACTGCCCGGCCTTCGGCTCGGCCTGCACCCCGGAGCGGCCGCTGGGGGCACCGATGGTGTCGAGCGAAGGGGCCTGCGCCGCCTATTACCGCTACCGGCGCCCGGCCCCATGAGCGACTGCATCCAGCTGGCCCATGGCGGCGGCGGCACCCTGATGCAGCAGCTGATCAACCAGGAGCTGCGGGCCCTCTACGCCGATCCGGCCCAGGTGCTGCACGATGCGGCCCGGCTCGAATTGCCGCCCGGCCCGCTCGCTTTCAGCACCGACGGCTACGTGGTGCAGCCGCTGGAATTTCCCGGTGGTGATATCGGCAGCCTGGCGGTGATCGGCACCGCCAATGATTTAGCGATGGCCGGCGCTCGGCCCCTGCATCTGAGCGTGGCGCTGCTGCTGGAGGAGGGCTTGCCGCTGGCGCTGCTGCGGCGCCTGGTGGCCTCGATGGCTGCGGCGGCCCGAGCCTGCGAGCTCACGATCGTTACCGGCGACACCAAGGTGGTGGAACGGGGCAAGGCCGACGGCATATTCATCACTACCAGTGGCATCGGGGCGGTACAGGCGCCGACGCCGATCCACCCCACGGCGATTCGCCCGGGCGATCAGCTGCTGCTGAGCGGGGACCTAGGCCGCCATGGCGTGGCAATCCTGGCCGCCCGCCATGGCTTGGCCCTGGTGCCGCCCGTGCTCAGCGACTGCGCGCCGCTCTGGCCCCAGGTGCGGGTCCGGCTGGAGGCCGGGGTTCGGATTCACTGCCTGCGCGACCTCACCCGCGGCGGCCTGGCCAGTGCTCTGCAGGAGCTAGCGGAGGCGGCCGCGGTGGAGCTGGCGATTGAGGAGGCGCGCCTGCCGGTGCTGGAGCCCGTGGCGCGCACCTGTGAGCTGCTGGGCTTTGAGCCCTTGCCCCTGGCCAATGAGGGTCGCTTTGTGGTGGTGGTGCCGCCTCAGGCCCGCGATCAGGCCCAGGCCCTGCTGGCGGCCAGTGGCGGAGCCTGGATTGGCAGCGTGCGGCCGGCCAGCAAGGGAGCGCGGGTGCTGCTCACCACCTCTTTTGGCACCGAGCGCCAGCTGCTGCCCCTCAGCGGCGAGCTGCTGCCCCGCATTTGCTGAATCCGCCAGCTGTCTTAGGGTGACCTGACGCCCCTGCCAAGAGTTGTGGGTCGATGGATCTCACCCCATTTCTGAGCAGCCTGGAGGGCACCACCCTCGACCAGGTGCTGTTGTCGATTGCGATCAGCGGCAAGGTGGCGGTCAACGGCAAGGTGGCGATCGCCATGAAGGGTCGCTTTCTGTTGCGATCAGTGTGCGAGAGCTTTCAAGACCGCACCCGCATCGGCTGTGCCGTCACCGATGAGGCCACCTGCCTGGCCTATCTGGCGCGGGAGCCCTACGAGCTGTTGATCTGCACCGACTACCTGGAGGATGGCAATGGCTTCGAGCTAGCCCGCAAGGCCCGCAGTGCCCATCAGGGCTTGCGGGTGGTAGTGCTGGCTTTGGGGGATGTGATCCCGGCTCAATACGTTGAGGCTTCCTGGCTGGAGGCCGTAGTGGCGGAAGCCGATTTCATCGGCGATCAGCGGCCCCTGCAGGCAGCGGTGCTGGCGGTGATGGGGCAGCATTCCTACCGCAGCCCCTCGCTGCGTTCCGGCACCCTGCCCTACCTGAGCTGCCCGCGGCTCACTAAGCGCGAATACGAAGTGCTGGATCTGCTGGCCAGCGGCCTCACCGATCGGGAGATTGCCGAGCGACTGGTGGTGAGCGAGGAAACCGCCAAGACCTACACCAAGCGACTGCTAAAGACCCTCGACGTCAATAACAGGTTGCAGGCCGTGCTCAAGGGCATGCGTTGCGGCATGGTGCAGCTCTGACGCCTTACAGATTGTCCCCGTATGGGGGGCTCGGTAAACCTGCCCAGAAGCGCACACTCAAGTCAGGCCCCATCGGGTTCTTTGCGGCCGCCCAGCCGGAGTGCCATGACAATCTCCCTACCCGCGCCAGGTCTCACCATTGGTGAATTGGAAGCGAACTATCCGCTTTATTGCAAGGCCATGCGCCTGTTGATTCGCGAGGGCAAGACGATCGCCAAGGTGCGCCGCACCGTTTGCTGGCAGCGGCTGGAGATCCTGCACAATTGCCTCCCGACTCAATACCGCGAGCCCGATTATTTATTCGCCTTGCTGCAGCGGGAGTTGAGCGCTTGCCTCTAGGCGTCGCTTGCTTTTTGCAGCTGGGGATCGAGAACCCACAGGGCTAATCCGCCGCCCCGCCCCCTGGCCAGCAGCCAGCCGTTATCGGCGGCGCCTGAGCGAGCGATCAGGGCGAAAAATGGGCGCCGGCGTGGCTCCGGCTGCCGGCTGATCGCTTGGCGCCAGAGGCTTTGGCGACCGAGCCGCAATTCCAGCTGGTCAAACCAAAACTCCAATAACGGCCTGCGGCCCCGCAGATTGCCGCTGCCGCTGAAGCGCAGCTGCAACGCCCCGAGCTGAACGCTGTTCACCACCTTGAGACCACCCCTTTCCAGCGAAGGGGCATCCGGAGTGACGTCTCCTGTGGCGATGCTCAGACTTGCCTGCAGGCCCCGCAGCAGGGCTGCCGTGGCGGGGTTGGGTTGGGCCCTGCCCTTGCTCCAGAGCAGCTGGAGCCGCCAGCGGCCAAACAGCTGCTCTGCCGTAATCGCGGAGCCCTGGCGACGGCTGAGCTGCTCAAGTGCCAGCGCCTGCTCGCCACTGGGAATTTCGCTAGTAGGCATTTTGCTACTGGGCATCAGACGTCGGTAAAGCCTTTCATGGCTCAGGCCTGGCCTAAAATCAACCGTCAGTTTTCGCGGAATTGGTTGATCTTGATGCGCTTACGGCGCTCGATGCCCTGCAGTGGCTGCGTACGTGTGAAGAGGTCTCTAAGCGCTTCGGCCTAAGTCAGACCACCGTCAGCAGGCAATCGCGAAAATGTCTGGATCTTTTTGGTCTTGACCTCCAGCGCATCCAGGGCGAGTGGAACACCGTTGGCGATGCGACGATCTTGGCGCTGGAGCGCTGCGTTCATCAAGTGGCGAGGTGGCAGGGGCTTAGGCCCCTGCGCCTGGAGGCGACCTATTGGTCAGGCCCCTTGTTGTGTACTCCTGTGCCAGATAATTGGATTCTTGGCCTTGCCAATATTGTTGGAGTGCCGCGTAATTTTCAGCTAGTTAGGGAGAGGATTGTTGATGTCTGCCTCACCGGCTTGCCTGATTACCCCCCTGCCGATGACCCCGAGCTGACTTCGATTACCCTGTCGAAGATGCCTGTATTTTTTGTTGTTAGGCCGGGTCATCCTTTGATTAATCAAGCCCAGCTGTGTTTTGATGATATTGCCCAATATCCAACCCTTGGTCTGCCGCCAGGCTCCTATCCCAGGGTTGAGGCTTGCTTAAAGAAGCTCGGCTTCTGGAACGATCATGTGCGAATGTTTCGCTATAAGCGCGAAAATTGGGAGGGCAAAACGGAGGCGGAGCTCACTATCGGCTATGCCACTTCGCTCAGTATGGAAGTTTCTGGGGGTGATTTAGTCAAGCTGCCCCTTGAGTTGCCATTTGCCTCTGGGGAGGTGCTCGTATGTCGCCGGGATTTTATTGATCATCCTCGTTTGCTTTCCTTGCAGGCTTTGCTGCTTTCCCGCCTAGCTGGGTTAGCTGAGCGCTACGGCGATATCCAGTTGATCGGCAATCACTAGTTTTGTATTTTGCGGCTGTTGCAATCTCTGACACGCTGAGTTGCCGCCGGCTGCGCAGTGAGGCTGCAAATAATTAATTATGCTGAAAGTGAAAGATTCTGCTTTGTTCGTTGCGCCTGGATGGCGTTTTTGCGTTTATAATGTAAGATTTGTTTGTGTTGGGTGGAGGGGGGTGGTGGTTGAGCTTGATTGGCTAGCCGCCCTAGACGGTCTGATTTGGCTGCGCACCGGGCATCAAGTTGAGGCCAGGCTTCAGATCGGTCAGTCCAGCGTGAGTCGTTTGAGTCGCAGGTGCGCCGATGTTTTTGGTCTCTCCCTGGCCAGGCGAGGCTCCGAGTGGCGCCTAAATGGTGATACGACACTTCTAAGCCTTGAGCGCCGCGTTCACCAGGCGGTGCGGTGGACCCGTGGCGGGCCTTTGCGTCTGGAGGCGCAGCACTGGTCGGGCCCGTTGCTCTGTGAGCCGGCTCCAGCAGGTTGGATTGCCGGGCGTTTTCACTTTCATGAATACGAAAGGCCGCTGCAGCTGCTGAGGGAAGGGGTGATCGACGCCTGGATCGCTTCCTATCCCGATGTGCCAGCTGCCACTGACCCCACCATTGCCTGCATTGGCTTGAGCCGAATGCCGATCTGGCTGGTAGTCGATCAATCTCACCCGTTGCTGGAGCTTGGTGAGCAGGTGACGTTTGCAGATGTGGCTGCCTACCCCTGTATGCCCATGCCTGATGGCGCCTTTCCTAAATTTCAGGCTGTTCTGGAAGCCTGTGGCTTGTGGAATGGCGGCATCACCCCTAAACCGATTCGGAATTCTTCGAAATCTCGGCAAGTTAATACTGAAGATCTCGTTGTTGGTTTCGCCACTCCCCTCTCATTGCTTCTTAGTGACGATTCCTGCAGGGTGCTGCCCCTAGAGCTGCCTTTAGAGGTTGGCGATGCCCTCCTGGTGCCAAGGCAATACGAGCGTGCCCCCCCAACGCTGCAGTTGCTGGCGCAAATTCGTTTGCGTTTGGAGAGCCTCGCCGGCGCCGCTCCAGGCTTGGTGGTGTTAGACGGGTTCGAGCACTCAAGTGCTGCCCCAAGCGACCAGCCCTTTAAGGAGCAATGGCTGCCAAGCGCACCCTCAATGCCAAAAACCTCGAAGGCCTAGGCGCGGCCGTCCTCGCCGAATTGCTGATTGAGGTGAGCGCTGGTAGTGCTGTGATGCAGCGCCGTTTGCGGCTGGCGCTAGCTGCGGCTGAGGGTGCCGGCGGAGCGGCCCAGGAGGTGCGCAAGCGCTTGGCAGCCCTGGCCCGCGCCACCACCTATGTCGATTCGCGCAAGCGTAAAGCCTTGGTGGTTGATCTGGAGGCCCAGCGCCAGGCCATCGCTGGACCGGTGGCGGCAGTAGATCCGCCGCTGGCTCTGGAGTTGCTGCTGCGTTTTCTCGAGTTGGCAGATGGTGTGCTGGATCGCTGCTCCGACAGCACGGGCACCGTGGTTGGCCTGTTCCAGAGGGCCGTGCTTGACCTCGGGCCGCTGGCCAGCGCGGCCGCCATGCCCGCCGAAGCGCTGGCTGAGCAGCTGCTGGAGCTGGTGTTTGAAAACGGCTACGGACAATTTGACGACTTGATCCCGGCGGTGGCCGATGCCCTTGGCGATCCGGGCTTGCGACTTCTCGAGCAAGGCTGCCGCGACCGGGGTGCCTGCGCTGGTCACCCAGCCCTGCTGCAGATCGCTGAATGCCTGGGTGATGTGGATGGCTATGTGACCCAGTTTGATGCCAAGCAATTGGCCTGGCCCCCTACCGCCGCGGATGTGGCAGGCCATTTGCTGCAGGCGGGCCGCAGCCAGCAGGCCCTGGCCGTGCTGGATGGCGCCGCCAGTGCTGCTGCTACCTGGCATTCCCCCGAGTGGCACGACACCCGCATCGCCGTGCTTGAGGCCCTGGGCCGCAACGACGAGGCCCAGCTGTTGCGTTGGGCTTGTTTTGCCAAAACCCTCTCGGCTTGCCATTTGCGCGACCACCTCAAACGGCTTGCTGCCTTTGAGGACGTGGAGGTGGAGGAGCGGGCCTTTGCGCTGGCAGAGGACCATCCCATGCGGCTGCTGGCCCTCGACTTCCTCGTGCGCTGGCCCGCGGTAGCGCGGGCTGGGCGCCTAGTGCTCACCCATGGGCCCGACTGGGATGGTGAGGCATACGAAATCCTTGCCCCAGCGGCTGAGCGGCTCAGCGCTGAGCAGCCGCTAGCCGCCACGGTGCTGCTGCGGGCGATGTTGGTGTTTGCCCTCTCGACGGGCCGCACCAAGCGCTACCGGCACGCGGCCGAGCACCTGCGGACCTGTGAGCTTTTGGCCGCCAGTATCGACGCTTGGCAGGGCGTGGAGCGCCACGAGAGCTTCGTGGGTCGCATTCGGGAGGCCTTTGGCGGCCGCTGGAGCTTCTGGTCTCTGGTGGAGCGCTGAGGTTCTGGCAGGCTTGTCCAATGCCCTGGACTCCTTACGCAGATTGGATTTTCACCGCCGTTAGCATCACCAGCTTGCTGCTGATGGTGTGGCTGGTGCTGCGTCCCCGCAGCTGATCGAAACGCCCCCTGTTGGATTCGAACCAACGACCGGCTGCTTAGAAGGCAGCTGCTCTATCCGGCTGAGCTAAGGGAGCAGCCGTTGCCATGATCGCTCAGCAGGTGGGGGCCACACAACTGCGGCCCTGGCGCCAAAATGGTTTTAGTTATAACTTATGAAATGCGGCTCGCCCTGCTTTTTTCTGCTGCTGGCCTGCTGGTCCTTGCGGCTCCCTTGGGCGCCCAGGCTATGAGCTTGGATGAGGCCTGCGGCAAATTTGCCGGCAAGCTCAGTGCCGCCCAGGCTGCGGGTGATACCCAAAAAGCCCAGAAGATCTATCAACAGGGCTCAGCGCGCATCGCCTCGAGGTTCAACGGTGCCAGCTGCCCGAACGTCAAGCCACCAAGCCCCTAAACCTGCTGGCTCTTTCGGCCTACACTGGTCTGCTGCGCAACTCTCGCCCTATGGCTGCCACCCGGCTCACTGACAGCCAGAAGATCGAGATCGTGGCTCGCTATCGCGCTGGTGAAGTAAGCGCCGAGCTGGCAGAGGCCTATGGCTGCAGCACCAACACGGTGAGCCGCGTGGTGAAGGCTGGGCTGGAGCCAGCTGAATACGAGCAGCTCAAGCAGCAACGCATCCGGCCGCTCAAAGTTTCACAAGAGCAACCTGCTCTAGAACCAGCTGCTCCAGAACAAGCCGCTCCAGAACTAGCTCCATCAGAGCCTGAACCCCTCGAGCCTGAACCCCTGGAGTCTGAAGCGCCAGAGCTTGAGCTGCCAGATCCGGCCGGTGATGACGAAGACCATGCGGTGCTGGCAATCGATGACGCCGATGATTTTGGCGATGACGCCAATGAACTCGACTTCGCTGACGACGACCTAGCCGACCAGTTTGTGGCCGTGCCGCTGTTGCTGGTGGATCACGTTGGTGAGCCGGCCCAATGCCAGCCGCTCGCAGATGCGCCCCTTCCAGCCAGCGTTTACATGCTGGTGGACAAAACAGTGGAGCTCCAAGCCAAGCCGCTCAAGGACTTCCCCGAACTTGGCCAGCTACCCGATGGCGAAGAGGAGCGGCAGGCCCTGATGGTGTTTGCTAATCCCCGCCAGGCCAAACGCCACTGCGGCCGCACCCAGCGGGTGATCAAGGTGCCAGACACTCGCATCCTGGAGCGCACGGCGCCCTACTTGATCGCCCAGGGCATCAGCCGGGTTGTGATGGAGGGCAGCCTCTACTCCTTGCCAGGCAGTTAATTGACAGTCAGTTAATTGCCAGGCAGTTAATCACCGGGCAGTTGCTCGTTGCGGGGGGCGAGCAGGGCGGCGCTGCAGCCGCCACTGAGTACGCCAATTACTAGAGCAATTCCCACCAGAAAACCGGCTGGCAGAGGGGTGCTGCGGGCAAAGCCCAAGTTGAGGCTGGGGCGCTGGTCGAGGTTTTGAGCACCCAGGCAGAGAATCGCTAGCAGCAAGCCACCGCCCAGCAGGCTGGATGCAAGCAGGCGCAGGCGCAAGACCATCAGGGCAACAGGAGAACGCTCTGGCGGCAGTCTGCCCGGTCAGGACTCCTGGTGCAGCAGGGCGTAAAGCTCCCGCTTGCTGTGGCCGGTGCGCTCTGCCAGCAGCTTGGCGGCGGCGTTGCTGCTGTGGCCGGCCCGCTGCAGCTCCTGCAGCTCGGCGCTGAGGGCAGCGCTATCCCAGGCCAGGGGCTCTGGCGGCAGGGCACCTGCCAACACCAGGGTGCATTCCCCCTGGGGCGGCGTGCGGCGGAAGTGTTCGATGGCTGCGCTCACGCTGGGGCCCACCTGCTCTTCGTGCTTTTTGGTGAGTTCGCGGGCGACGCGCAGGGGCCGATCACCCAGCACCGCCAGCAGGTCGTCGAGTAGATCGAGTAGCCGGTGCGGGGCTTCAAACAGCACCATGGTGCGCTGCTCAGCTTGCAATTCCTGCAGTCGCTGGCGGCGCTGGTTGGTCTTGGGCGGCAGGAAGCCCTCAAAGCAGAAGCGGCCGCACGGCAGGCCACTGCTCACCAGCGCGGTGGTGACGGCGCTGGGGCCGGGAATGCAAATCACGTTGTGCCCAGCCGTGCGGGCTGCCGCCACCAGCACCTCGCCAGGATCGGAGATGCCCGGCAGCCCGGCGTCACTGATCACGGCCAGGGCTTCGCCGGCGGCGAGGGCCGCGAGCAGTTCGGGGATGCGGGCGGTTTGGTTGTGGGCGTGGAAGCTCACCAGCCGCGGCCCCTGCTCTTTTTGACGCAGGCCGAGCTGATGCAGCAGCAGGCCGCTGCGGCGAGTGTCTTCGCAGGCGATGCGCTGCACGCCGGCGAGCACCTGGCGGGCGCGGGGTGAGAGGTCGGCCAGGTTGCCGATGGGGGTGCCCACCAGGTAGAGCACGCCGGGGGCGGGTTCGGGGGCTTGCACGGCTTGGGGTGGGCTCCTGCAAAATGCTGAACCCTGCCAACCCATGATGCCGGCTGCCCTCCCCCTGCCCTCAGGCATTGCGCTCGAAGGCTTGCTTGTGGAGCTGCGGCGGCTGAGCTGGGGCGCGGCCGACATCCTGCTGGCCTACGGCCGCGGCGAGCAGCCCCCCTATGGCTTCCCGCCGGCGTTAAGCGTGGATGAGGGCGGCGAGGGCCCGGTGAGTGCGGCGGATCTGGCGGTGAACCAGTGGTTGCTGGAGGGCCTGGCCGCAGCCTTCCCCACGGCGGAGTGGACCGTGCTGAGCGAGGAAACCGCCAAGGAGCAGCTCACTGAAGGCGAGCCCCTGGCGGCGGAGTGGCTGTGGATCCTCGATCCCCTCGATGGCACCAAGGACTTCCTGCAGGGCACGGGCGAATATGCGGTGCACCTGGCCCTGGTGCACGGCGGCGAACCGGTGCTGGGGGTGGTGCTGCTGCCGGAGCTGGAGGAGCTGTGGCTGGGCGTGATGCCGGGGTTGGCGGGCTCGGCAGGAGAGGCCTGGTGCGAAAGTCGAGCTGGTGTGCGCTCGCCCGTGCGCTTCAGCGGCCGCCGCGCCCTGGGGGAGCTGGTGTTGGTGGCCAGCCGCAACCACCGCGACCAGCGGCTCGAGCAGCTGCTGGCGGCCCTGGCCCTGGGCGACACCAAGGCGATCGGCAGCGTGGGCGGCAAGGTGGCCACGATCCTGCGCGGCGAGACGGATCTCTATATCTCCCTGTCGGGCAAGAGCGCCCCGAAGGATTGGGATATGGCAGCTCCTGAGGCGGTGTTGCGCGCCGCTGGTGGCGCCTTCAGCCATGCCGATGGACGCGCCCTGGCCTACAACAGCGGCGATGTACGCCAGGCTGGTTGCCTGATCGCCAGCCACGGCCTAGCCCACGCCGAACTATGCGAAAAAGCGGCGGATGCGATGGCTGTGATTGATCCTGGTTTTGTTGTTTGAGGGCCAGAGGGTGATGGCTGGAGGGGAGTGGTCGCTTTTTACTGGTGGACTTAGCTAGGACTTAGCCCGCCTCAAAAAATTGTTGTTGGCCCCTCCCCGGTCTTCAGTTTTTAGTTGGCGCTAAGGCGATCCCACTTATGCTCTAATTTCCAGCAAAAAAGCCGGCCTTGCAGGGCCGGCTCTAAGTGCTCGAGGCCAAATTTAGAAAGGGCTAGTTAGCAGCCCTCCTTTTCAATCACTCCGGGGCAGGGGCTTCGCTTTGGGGCACACCGCGCAGGGTGAGGTTGATGCGGCCGCGGTTGTCGATCTCGCGTACGCGCACGGTTACCTGATCACCCACGTTCACCACATCTTCGACTTTCTCCACTCGGGCTTCGGAGAGTTGGGAGATGTGAATCATCCCTTCCTTGCCAGGCAGGATCTCCACGAAGGCACCGATCGGGATCACGCGGGTCACGGCACCGCTGAATACCTCGCCTTCGCTGATGCGACGGGTGAGGCCTTCGATGATGCGCTGGGCCTCTTCGGCGGCAGCGCCATCGTGGCTGGCAATCGTGACGATGCCGCCATCTTCGATGTCGATCTTGGTATTGGTGCGCTCGGTGATGCCCTTGATCGTGCGGCCGCCGGGGCCGATCACGGTGCCGATCAGTTCCGGATCAATGCGGAAGCTGAGCAGGCGTGGGGCGTGGGGCGACATGGTGTCGCGGGGCTTGTCGATCGCCTCGAGCATCTTCTCGAGGATGTGCAGCCGGGCTGGGCGGGCCTGGTTAACGGCTTCAGCCACGGTTTTCATATTTAGACCCGTGATCTTCATGTCCATCTGCAGGGCGGTGATGCCCTTTTCGGTGCCGGCCACCTTGAAGTCCATATCGCCAAGGAAATCTTCGATGCCTTGGATGTCGGTGAGGATGCGCACCTCCTCGCCCTCCTTGATCAGGCCCATGGCGGCTCCGCTCACTGGTGCCTTAAGGGGCACGCCCGCATCCATCAGGGCGAGGGTGCTGCCGCACACCGAACCCATCGAGGTGGAGCCGTTTGAGCTGAGGCACTCCGACACCACGCGCAGCACGTAGGGGAAGGACTCCTTGTTGGGCAGCACGGGCACAATCGCCCGTTCAGCCAGGGCGCCGTGGCCAATTTCGCGGCGGCCGGGGGAGCGCATCGGCTTGGTTTCGCCGGTGGAGTAGGGGGGGAAGTTGTAGTGGTGGAGGTAGTGCTTCTCGGTGGACGGGTTGAGGTCGTCCATTTCCTGGGAGTCGCTCGGGGTGCCGAGGGTGGCGCAGGAGAGCACCTGGGTGAGGCCGCGCTGGAACAACGCTGAGCCGTGCACCCGCTTGGGCAGTACGCCGGCGGCGGCGCTGATCGGCCGCACTTCATCAAGGTTGCGGCCATCGACACGCTTGCCCTCCTGGAGGATCTGGGCGCGCATCAGCTTTTTGGTGAGGTCCTTGTAGCTGTTGCCCAAGGCCTTGCCGCTGGAAGCGGAGCGAATCGGGTCGTCTTCGGCTAGGGCGGCGATCTTCTGGCTCACTTCGGCCTTGATGGCGTCGAGCTTCTCGTCGCGTTCGGTTTTGGTTTGGGAGAACTGCTTGAGCACCTCACCGATGCCACCGGCACATTCCTTTTCAAGGAAGTTGGGCAGGGTGGTGTCGATGACCTGAGGTTCGGGGATCACCTGCTCGATGCCGAGCTCCTTGAGCAGGTTTTGCTGCGCCTTGATCAGTTCGCACACCGCTTCGTAGCCGAAGTCGATCGCTTCGATCACGTCTTGCTCGGGCAGCTGGTTTGCACCGGCTTCCACCATCACCACGCCCTGGGGCGTGCCAGCTACCACCAGATCAAGCTCGCTGCGCTCGATTTCACGGAAGCTGGGGTTGAGCACGAAGTCGTCGCCCAGCAGACCCACCCGCACGGTGGCCATGGGGCCATAGAAGGGAATGCCGGCCAGCAGGGTTGCCATCGAGGCGCCGGTGACTGCGAGCACATCGGGTGGCACGCGCTCATCGAGGGAGAGGCAGGTGGCCACGATCTGGATGTCGTCGCGCATCCAGCTGGGGAATAGGGGCCGGATCGGCCGATCGATCAGGCGGCAGGTGAGAATCGCCCGCTCAGAGGGACGGCCTTCGCGACGGAAAAAGCTGCCAGGGATGCGCCCAGCGGCGTAGAGACGCTCTTCGTAATCGCAGGTTAGGGGCAGAAAATCGATGCCTGGGCGACCGCCGGAGCGGGTGGCGGTGACCAAAACCGAGGTATCACCACACTCAACCATCACCGAGCCCCCAGCCTGGGGGGCGAAACGACCGGTGGTCAGCCGGATCTCCCGACCATCGAAGGAGATCGACTGAGTTTGTCCTTGCACGTGCGCTTATGTCCTGTTGTTGTCAGGGACCATTCTCGCATTTAGGCCGTTACTACTGGGGCATCCTTCGCTTTTTATCGCGTTTATGGCCTTTCTTGGCCATAAAAAAAGCGCCCGTAGGCGCCTTGGGAATCTTTGGCTGATTACCAGGAAGACTTGACCACTCCTGGCAGCTCACCCTTGTGGGCACGCTCGCGAAGCTGGTTGCGGCACAGACCGAAATCGCGGTAGTAGCCCCGGGGCTTGCCGGTGGCCCAGCAGCGGTTGCGCACGCGGTTGGGAGCGCTGTTGCGGGGCAGCAGCTGGATTTTACGGTGAATTTCCAGACGCTCCATCGGACCTGCAGCGGCGTCGAAGGCTGACTTGAGGGCAGTGCGCTTGGCGGCAAAACGCTCAACCATCTTCTTGCGCTTGACATCGCGCGCAATCATCGACTTCTTCGCCATGCGGCCTGGACTGCGATCGGATAATTGTTTTAATCTTACCTTGCGGCGGTGAGGCTCAGCGCCCAAGCAGCTGCTGCACGACCGGCAGCTGGGAGGTGTCCTTGACGATCAGCACCACGCTCAAGCCCACCAGGAAGACAAAGCCCGACTGCATGAAAGCCATCTGAAAGCGCTCGGGCAGGGGCTTACCCCGCAGGCCCTCGAGCAGCAGAAACACGAACTGACCGCCATCGAGCAGGGGTAGCGGCAGGGCATTGAGCACCGCCAGGTTGATCGAGATCAAGGCGGTGAAGATGAACAGGCTGCTGCCGCCCTGCTTGGCCAGCGACGCCCCCATTTCCACAATTTTTACGGGGCCAGAGACCTGGCCGGCGGTCTCGCCGAAGTGGGTGGCGAGGGTCACGAACCCTTCCACGGTGCGGCTGGTGAGAGCGGCGAAGTCGTGGTTGGCCTGGCGGAAGGGCTCCAGGGGCGTGCGGGCGGGGCGGAAGGCTTCGGTGCCATTGGGTTGCAGCTGGGCGCCGATGCGGCCAACGCCGCCGAGATCGGCGGGGGTGAGATCTAGGGGCAGGGTTTGGCCGTTGCGCTCGGCTTGGAGGCGCAGGGTTTGCTCGGGGGCGGCCTTGATGCGCTCCACCAAGGCGGCAACGGCGCTTTGGCCGCCGCCAAGATCGCTGCCATTGAGGCTCAAGATGCGGTCGCCCGGCTGGAGGCCGGCAGCTGCAGCGGCTAGGCCGGGTTGCACGCCACTCACCAGCACGCCGGGGCTGGCGCTGAAACCGGCGGGTATGCCGAGCACCAGGCCCTGGCCGAGTAGCACCGCATAGGCGAGCACCAAGTTGGCCAGCACGCCGGCGGCGATCACCAGGGCCCGCTGGGATAGGGGCCGGTTGCTCAGCAGGTTGGGGTCGTTTTTGGGGATGGGGCTGTCTTCATCGTCATCGGGAAAGGCCACGAAGCCGCCCAGGGGAATGGCCCTTAGGGCGAATTGCACACCGCGGCGCTGGCGCTCGATCAGCACCGGCCCAAAGCCGATCGAAAAGCTGCTGACGCGGATTCCCTGCAAGGTGGCGGCAAAGAAATGCCCCGCCTCGTGCACCACGATCAGCCCCGCCAGGATCGCCAGTGCTGTGAGAACGCCCATCCAGGCCCCGCTATTTATGCGTCCATTGTGCTGGGTTTGCCTGGGGGCAGGGGGGCGGCATGCATGCTTAAACGCTGAACTAAGTCTTGGCTAAGTCCAGTTGCTGCGGCCGTGTGTTCCCCGCCGAATCCGGGCCGTGGCAGCAGCAGCTCGACCCTTAAGATCCCGCCTCGCCAGTAGTTGTTTTTACCCATATGACTCGCTTCTTGAGTGCCCTGATCTGCGCCACCTTGCTGCAACTGCCCGCCGCAGCAGAGCCGGCACCAGCAGAGCCGCAGGCAGTGCAAGAAGCAGTGCAAGAAGCCCAAACCGAGGCGCTGGCCACTGAGGCCCAGAACCCGATCTCGAATTTGGTCAGTGTTCCGTTTCAGTACAACCTCACCCCGGGCATTGGGCCCAATGAAGACCAAACCCAGAGCCTGCTGAATATTCAGCCAGTGGTGCCGTTTTCGCTCAGCCCGGATCTCACTTTGGTGACCCGCACGATTCTGCCGGTGCTGAGCCAGCCGACGGCAACGGGCAATCAAAATGGCATTGGCGATCTCAACCCCAGCTTCTTCTTCGTGCCCAAGGGCAGGGGCGCTTGGACCTTTGGTTTTGGCCCCACGCTTGTATTACCAACGGCTAGCGATAGCAGCCTGGGCCGGGGTAAGTGGTCTGCGGGGGCGGCGGCGGTGGCGGTGTACAGCAAGGGCCCCTGGGTGGCGGGAGCGCTGGTGAACAACGTCTGGTCGTTTGCGGGCAATAGCGATCGCAGCTCGGTGAGTGCTTTCCTGCTGCAGCCCTTCATCAACTACAACCTGCCCCACGGCTGGTATTTAGTGACCTCACCGATCATCACCGCCAACTGGCGGGCGACCAGTGGCGACCAGTGGATTCTGCCGGTGGGCGGCGGTGTGGGCCGCTTGTTTCGCATCGGCAAGCAACCGATCAATGCGTCGCTGCAGGCCTACGCCAATGTGGTGAAGCCTGATCTTTTTGGTGATGTCACGATCCGGGCCCAGATTCAGTTTTTGTTCCCGAAGTAGGTGAGGCGGCTCCGTCACTTTGCCTAGATACGCGGCCTAGACACGCGCGATTAGCTGAACCCTCAGTCAATCGTGCATGCCTATCTGCCCTGGTCGGCTCGATAAGTATTCCCTGCGCTCGTTATCGAGTACCTGGTATATCAGCCGGTGCTGAATGTTGATGCGCCGTGAGTAGGCGCCGCTCAGATTGCCAACAAGGGCTTCGTAGGGCGGGGGCCATGCCTTCATGGATCGATTCGCGCATCCCTGGGATTGACCCCTGCTGCAGCAAGCGGGTTTGGAGCATGAGGTGCCGGTCACGGGCACTCCTGCCCAAGGGGCGCTCCATCGACTGACGCCAGCTGGTCGGCAAAAGCATCATCACGATGCCTGCAAAAACCGGATTCGAAGCTCCGCATTTTCCGCATTAAGATGCCGGTGTTTACCGTATTAGTGAGACTGAGTGCCTGTCTACAGCCCCCGGATCGTGGATGGTGAACTGGGGGAGTTGTTGGAATCCGCAGGTGCTGTGGTGATCGAAGGGCCTAAGGCCTGCGGCAAGACGATGACGGCCTCGCAGCAATCCGCCTCCCGCGTGCTGCTCGACATCGACCAGGCCGCGCAGCAGGTCCTGGCGGTGGAGCCGAGGCTGGTGCTGGAAGGAGCAAGGCCGCGACTGCTGGATGAGTGGCAGGTGGCACCCGAGCTCTGGAATCAGGTGCGCAGGGCCGTCGATGCCTCCGATCAACCCGGCCAGTTTCTGCTCACCGGCTCAGCGGTGCCGGCGGAAGATGCCAGCCGCCACACCGGCGCCGGCCGTTTCGGGTTCCTGCGCATGCGGCCAATGAGCTTGTTCGAATCCGGAGTTTCCAACGGCGCCGTGTCGCTCCGTCAGCTGTTTGCTGGCGAGGTGCAGGCCGTGGCGGATCCAGGGCTGAGCGTGCAGGATCTCGGTGCGCTGATTGCCCGCGGCGGCTGGCCGGCGCAGCAGGGCAGGCCCCTGAAAGCGGCGAGCCGGGCCGCCCGCGACTACCTCGAGCAGGTGCGGCAGGTTGACATCAGCCGAGTGGATCGCCGCCGCGATCCAGCCAGGGTGGGGGCACTGTTGCGCTCTCTCGGGCGCCATTGCGCCACTGAGGCCAGGCTTTCAACACTGGCCGCCGATGCCGGTGGCGCCGATGGCGCCCTGGACGAGCGCACCGTGACGGATTACCTGCAGGCGTTGGAGCAGCTGATGGTGATCGAAGATCAGCCCGCCTGGGCTCCCCATCTGCGCTCGAGGGCGCGGCTGCGCAAGGCCCCAAAGCGTCATTTCGTCGACCCATCGCTGGCGCTGGCGGCCAGCGGGGCTGCTGCGGAGCGATTGCTCGAGGATTTTGAGTGGTTCGGGCAGTTGTTCGAATCACTGGTGATCCGCGATTTGCGCGTGCTCAGCCAACCCCTGGAAGGAGAGGTATTGCACTACCGCGATGACTACGGGGTGGAAGCGGATGCGATCGTGCAGCTGCGCGATGGGCGCTGGGGCGCCATCGAGATCAAGCTCGGCGAGGGGCAGGTTGACCAGGCCGCCGCCAACCTCAAGCGCTTCTCAGCGCAGATCGACAGCCAACGCTCGGGGGCACCGGCGTTTCTGGCCGTGATCTGCGGCAAGGGGTACGGCTATCGCCGGACCGATGGGGTTGTGGTGGTGCCGGTCGGTGCCCTTGGGCCGTAGCCAGCATCCTGGAGTGGGCTAGACAGCCACTGGAAGTTGAGTTTTGAAGGGCTCGGCCAGGAGTTTGGCTAGGCCTGCTGCATTGCGGATATCGACGCAGAGAAGGGTGGCACCGATGAATTCAAGGGTGTTGCCATCCCCTTCTAGTTGGGTGCTCAGGTGTTGGGCTTGATCCATCTTCCTACTCCCAGGCGGTTGGTCACGGTTCGGTGGTCTGTGGGATCCGCTCGCGCCAACGACCTGGATCTTGGCGGCCATGTACAGCCAAGACAACAATCTCATCGGTCTCGACGCGGAAGTAAATGGCGTATGGAAACCGCTGGAGGATCACCCGTCGGATTGAACCCACCACCGCTGGATAGCTGAGGGGCTGCGCTTGCATCCGCTCAATGGCATCGGCGAACGCCCGGGCGAACACAGCACCGAAACCGGCTTGTCGCAGGTCGTACCACTGGCGGGTTTCAAGTAGGTCTTGCCTGGCTTCAGGCAAAAATCGCACAGCCCGTGACATCCCAGCCGACGTCACTCCAGACCGAGCTCTTGGCGCACAAGCTCCCAGCTCAGGGACTCCTCAGGGCGGTGCTGATGCCGGCTCCAGCGTCGTTCCAGCTCAGTGATCAGGGCTGGACTCACCGCCAAGGCCTGTTCCTGCTCCGCGTGATCAAGGCTTTGCCACAAGCCCATGGCGAGCTCCAAACGCTCTGTTGCGGGTAGAGCCAGCAGGTCGGTGAGGCTGGTGGATCCCATGGGCAGGCCGCATGGTTGGTTGGCATCACGCTAACGGCTTTACCCCTCTTCACCCCCCACCGATCCTGTCGCCACCGAAGTAAGGCACTAGGGCAGCGGGTAGGCGCACGGAACCATCGGCCTCCTGGCCGGTTTCGAGCAGGGCGGCCATGGTGCGGCCGATGGCGAGGCCGCTGCCGTTGAGGGTGTGGAGCAGGCGGGTGTTTTTGCCATCTTTGAAGCGGATGGCGGAGCGGCGGGACTGGAAGTCGTTGCACACCGAGCAGCTGGAGATCTCGCGGTAGGAGCCGGCGCCGGGCAGCCATACCTCGAGGTCGTAGGTGCGGGCGGCGGAGAAGCCCATATCACCGGTGCAGAGCTCGATCTTGCGGTAGGGCAGCTCGAGGGCTTCCAGCACGGCTTCCGCGTCAGCGGTGATTTGTTGGTGGGCGGCGGCGGAGTGGTCGGGATGGCAAAACCAGTAGAGCTCCACCTTGTTGAACTGGTGCAGGCGGATCAGGCCGCGGGTGTCGCGGCCGTAGCTGCCGGCTTCGCGGCGGAAGCAGGGGGTGTAGGCGGCGTATTTGAGCGGCAGCTGCTCGGCGGGAATCACCTCGTCGCGGTGCAGGGAGGTGATTGGCACCTCGGCGGTGGGGGTAAGCCAGAGGTC
>Ga0247840_10002993_pt1 | contig 29196 bp, 24 predicted proteins | sample LaCruzMarch2015__FD_192404 | JGI IMG/M metagenome (GOLD analysis project Ga0247840, IMG submission 192404) | Freshwater microbial communities from meromictic Lake La Cruz, Castile-La Mancha, Spain - LaCruzMarch2015_17m | ecosystem: Environmental > Aquatic > Freshwater > Lake | place: Spain...
ATTAACCGAGCTTTGCTAGCTCGTTATAATTTTGTTGCTTTAAACTCTTGTAATTGACGAGAACTTTTGATTGTACATACATTATATATGTTTCTCTTTTTTGTTCTCTACGCTATTCACTTTTCAAGGTTCAGCTCCCCGTAGGGAATGTTATTATATCAAATACCTTGCTATCTGTCAAGACTAATTATTAACTTTTTTTCAAAGTTTTATTCCTCTTGGCGACAACGAAAGTAATTGTATCATGTGAAGTACACTTTGTCAACACTTTTTTGAATTTATTTTAAAATAAATTTTACACTCACTATTTTGTAGGTGCTTTTGTAGGTGATGGAGTAGATGTTGACATAAAATTTTGTTTTACCATTTCATCTATTTTGGCTTGATCATATATGAAGCAAGATAACTCGCCATATCTGGTGTTCGCCATTGATGAATAGCCTGGAAGTTGGAATGTCTGTATGTCCTCTGGTTTTAATGCCTTAAATGTAATTAAATGAGAGGTCATATCCATAACGCCGTAATTTGTTTTAACATTTTGCGAGATTTCTTTAAAAATTTGCGGTGCTTTTAGAAAATACTGCGGTTGCAATTTTTGAGCCAATAGCTCCTTTGCGAACATTTGCTGAGCTTTTACTCTGCCAATGTCTCCCTCTGCATAACCGTGACGGTAACGCACAAAACCTTCAGCCTGTTTGCCATTTAAATGTTGCATTCCAGCATTAAGGTGAATAAATAGGTTTTGCTCTGGGTCTTCATAATGCATACCACCATTATTAACATTTGGAACATTGATATCAATGCCACCTAATGCGTCCATAATGTTTCTAAAGCCTTTGAAATCTACTATTACATAATAATGAATGGGAATACCAGTAATTCGAGTTACAGCATCGATTGTCGCTTGTTCTTTTTTCTTACCAGCATAAAGGTGCGTAATTTTATCATATTCCTTACCATCTAACACTCTTGTGTCACGGGGAATAGACATAATCGACAGCTTTTTGTTTTTGTTATCGAGTGATGCAAGCATAATAGTATCCGAGCGAGATTCTCCGCCATCCACACCAAGGATTAGTATATTTGCCCTGTCCTTAGGTGCCTTTGCTACCATAATGCCAAGTGGATCATTCGGTGAACTGACAATTTTTGTTGCAACAATTATTCCACTTAGTACTGCAAGGCATACGCCCACAACACAAAGCACAATTGTGAAATACTTTTTTACATTCATATTATTCACTCCGATTATAAATTAGGAGCAGGCTAATAATTACTACGTTATAGCTTAATTATTAGCAAATATATGCGCTTCACCATAAGATGAAACGCATACATGGTGGAGGGAGATGGATTCGAACCATCGAAATCGCTGATAACAGATTTACAGTCTGCCCCCTTTGGCCGCTCGGGAACCCCTCCGTATTAAGTTGTGCTATTACTTGCCTTATGCGCTATACATTTAAACAAAGATTTGCGAACCTATGCAATGCACAGATTCGCAAGTGGAGCTGGTGATGGGACTTGAACCCGCGACCTGCTGATTACAAATCAGCTGCTCTGCCAATTGAGCTACACCAGCACATCAGCTTTAACATATTAACATAAGGCTGAACTGTTGTCAACAACTTTTTACAAAAAACTTATTTGTAAAATTTGCAAGTACAGTATGCAAATATTACATGGTCGGGGTTACAGGATTTGAACCTGTGGCCCCCTGGTCCCAAACCAGGTGCGCTACCAAACTGCGCTAAACCCCGTGATTACTGTGAACAAATTTACTTAACACAGTAATAGATATGATATACTAATGTCCGTATTCTTTCAACCACCATTATACCTTATAATTCTAAATTACTATTCATTTATTCTGTTTATCTATGTTTTACTCCGTTTTTCTTAATATTTCATATATTTTATTCCATCTATCAAAATTATAAGCATAACTCCAAGCCCTACAAAGCCGAAAAGTGAGTATAACCTGCCAACTAACCAGCCAAATCCTGCAAAACCAACCGCTAATGCAACGAGGCATATTAATACACTTCCCAATTTTTCGCTAATTCCAAACCGAACCTTTATATTTTTTATTACTCCAAATCCATTTGCGACAGCGGTTGTAAGCATTGCAATATATAATATTGGGAGGTACATACCCTTAGCCACGCTACTTATAGCACCAGCCGCGTGTAGCATTGGCAATTCTGCGCCTGCTGTGTCCATATTATAAAGTATCCACCATAATATAGCTGCCATAGCGCATAGCACCGTACCTCCGAACAAGGCTGACACCACTGCGGTGGCTTTACTTTCAATTAGTTTATTAAGCGCAGTCATAACAACAACCAAAGTTAGCGTATTATAGCTTACATATATTATTGATGAAAGAAGCCAGTTATTTTGCAGTTTATCTACAGAAAATATCGCAGATATTCCATTTGTGGCGTAAATATAAGCGCCTAAAATAATTATGCCCACTATCATTATAGGTGTAAGCAAGGCATTTAGTTCCACAATTCCGTCAATCCCACGCCAAAAAACGAAGATACATATAGCACACATAGTTGCGATCCCAAGCCAAAGAGGGAGGATAAGCTGTTCGTGAAATACTGCGCCGCTTCCAGCTACCATAATACAAAATGACGACAGCATAAACAGCGTGATTATTAAATCAAGCACGAAAAGCATAGCGCCATTCATAATATCTCCGAAATAATCCTCCATTGATGATGCCCCTGTAACGCTGATTTTGCACATCACAGCTGTTGCGATTAAGCCGAATAGCACACCACTAATAACAATACCCCAAATGCTTTTTTCTCCATATATTATAAAAAATTGTATAATCTCTTGACCAGAGGCAAACCCTGCGCCAATTACTGTGCCTATAAAAACCAGTGATACCTTTAACCAATTTGGCATATTTTCCTCCTTTATACTAAGTATCATACCAATTCCAGTTTAAAAACTGGAATTGGGTGGCGTAAGGCTTGCACCACAAGCCAACAGCCACACTATTTCGCATTTGAATTCTAATTATTTTTATTAAGATTTCAAATGCGAAATAGTATCACTTGACAAAATGCAAAATTTTAGTGATAATATATTGTATTATGAAGTGGAGGTATATTATGTTAAACACGGAAAAAACAATGGATAAAATAGTTTCTTTGTGCAAAGGACGAGGTTTTGTATATTCTGGCTCTGAAATTTACGGAGGCCTTGCAAATACTTGGGACTATGGTCCACTTGGTGTTGAGCTTAAAAACAATGTAAAAAAAGCTTGGTGGAAAAAGTTTGTACAGGAAAGCCCCTATAATGTTGGTCTTGATTCTGCTATACTTATGAACCCACAAACTTGGGTTGCGTCTGGTCATGTTGGTGGATTTGCTGACCCTTTAATGGACTGTAAGGAGTGCAAAACTCGTCACCGTGCGGACAAGCTGATTGAGGATTTCAACGGCTCTATAGCAGATGGTTGGTCTAACGAGCAAATGCTTGATTTTATTAAAGAAAATAACATTTGCTGCCCTGATTGTGGCAAGCAAAATTTCACAGATATTCGCAAATTTAACCTTATGTTTAAGACATTTCAAGGTGTTACAGAGGATGCAAAAAATGAAATTTTTCTTCGCCCCGAAACTGCACAGGGCATATTTGTAAACTTTAAAAATATTCAGCGTACATCTCGCAAAAAAGTTCCTTTTGGTGTTGGACAGATTGGTAAATCGTTCAGAAATGAGATTACACCTGGTAATTTCACATTTAGAACTCGTGAATTTGAACAGATGGAGCTTGAATTTTTCTGCAAGCCTGGAACAGATTTAGAATGGTTTGGATTTTGGAAGGAATATTGCAAAAATTGGCTTTTAGACCTTAATATAAAAGAGGAAAACCTACGCCTTCGTGACCATGACCCAGAGGAATTGTCGCATTATTCTAATGCAACAACCGATTTTGAATTTGCGTTCCCATTTGGTTGGGGAGAGCTTTGGGGAATAGCTGACAGGACGGATTTTGACCTTAAAGCACATTCTACAACATCTGGCGAGCCTCTTGACTACCTTGACCCTGTTACAAACGAGAGATTTGTTCCTTACGTTATCGAGCCATCTCTTGGCGCTGACCGTGTTACACTTGCATTTTTAGTTGAGGCGTATGACGAGGAGCAGGTTGGCGACAATGATTCTCGTGTTGTTATGCGTTTTCACCCTACACTTGCACCAATAAAGGCAGCTATTTTGCCACTTTCTAAAAAGCTTTCTGAAAAGGGTGACGAAATATACACAGCACTTTCTAAAAAGTTTATGTGCGAGTATGATGATGCAGGAAGTATTGGCAAACGATATCGCAGACAAGACGAAATAGGCACACCTCTTTGTATTACAGTTGATTTTGACACCGAGATTGATGGTTGCGTTACCATTCGTGACCGTGATACAATGGTTCAAATTAGAATTCCAGTAGGTGAAGTAGAAGCGTATATTTCTAAAAAAATAGAATATTAAGAGGTTAACCCTTATGAACTCAAACAGATATGACAGCATGAAATATAATAGAACTGGAAATAGTGGGCTTTTATTGCCTGCAATTTCTCTTGGACTTTGGAATAATTTTGGTAGCGTTGATGTGTATGATAATATGGTTGAAATGGCGAAAACTGCTTTTAACCTTGGTATTACACATTTTGACCTCGCAAATAATTATGGCCCATATCCTGGTAGTGCAGAGGAAAATTTTGGCAAGATGCTTAAAACTACCTTTAATGGATACCGTGATGAACTCGTTATTTCATCAAAGGCTGGATACCGTATGTGGGCTGGACCTTATGGTGAATGGGGCAGTCGGAAATATTTAATTTCATCACTTGACCAAAGCTTAAAACGTATGGGGCTTGAATATGTTGATATATTTTACTCTCACCGCTTTGACCCTAACACTCCGCTTGAAGAAACAATGGGTGCATTAGACAGTATTGTTAAGCAAGGAAAAGCAATGTATGTAGGTATTTCGAACTATAATGCAGAACAGACAGAAAAAGCGTGTGCAATATTAAAAGACCTTGGGACTCCCTGCTTAATAAATCAACCAAGATATAGTATGTTTGAACGCAGTTTAGAAATGGGCCTTAGTGACTTGTTATCGCAAAAAGGGGTAGGAACAATTGCTTTTTGTCCTCTTGCACAAGGTTTGCTTACGGATAAATATTTAGATAATATTCCTGCTGATTCTCGCATTGCTAAACCAACAGGAACTTTGAATGCTAATGTAATTACGCCACAAACAATAGAAAAGCTTAATAAATTAAACATAATTGCTAAGCAAAGAGGGCAATCTCTTGCACAAATGGCACTTGTTTGGGCGTTAGAGGTTGGCAATTTAACAAGCGTTTTAATTGGTGCAAGCAAGCCAAAGCAAATAATTGAAAATGTTAATGCACTTGATAATATGCAGTTTACAAAGCAAGAGCTTAGCGAAATAGAAGAGATATTAAGATAAAATAAAAGCTATATGAAATTTAATTTCATATAGCTTTTTTGTTATTTTGAAAAGAAAACCGCAAGTGTGCCAGGTCCTGCATGAGCACCAACAACACTGCCTATACTATTTACTATGAATTCCTTGCAACCATAAGAATCTTTTAAGCATTCAATTAAAAATTCCACAGCCTCCATATCGTCACCGTGGCTAATTCCTATAATTTGCCCGTCAAGGTTTTTTCCTCTTTCGCCAACAATTTCGGCTATTCTTTTTATTGAATTTTTGCGCCCTCGTGCCTTTTCAATAGGTGCAAGCGTGCCATCATTTGTTACTTCAAGTATTGGCTTTATTCCAAGTAGCCCACCAACTAACGCAGCCGCTCTGCTAATTCTGCCACCTCTAAATAAATATTCCAAATCATCTACTGTAAAAATATGCTCCATATTCTCTGAATTAAGCTTTGCCATTCTGATAATTTCTTCCTTTGTTGCATTATCCCTTAACATAACAAGTGCCTTATATACAACCATTCCTAAGCCCATTGACACACATTTGGTATCGATTAAAGTTATATCAAGGTTTGGATATTCTTCAAGCAATTCTTCCTTTGCAATATTAGCGGCATTAAAAGTGCCCGATAGGTTAGCCGCAAGAGCGAGGTAAATTACACTATCACCGTGTTTTACATACTTTTCAAAAAGCCCAGTAAAGGAGGAGTATGTAACCTGTGAGGTTTTTGGGGTAGCGCCTGCCCTCATTTTATCCATTAATTCTTTGTTATCTATTGTTACCCCATCTAAATAATCTTCATCATTTATGGTAACCGATAGAGGAAGTACATCAAGGTTAAATTCCTTTATTATATCGTTTGGTAAATCCGCCGCCGAATCCGTAACAATATATAATGCCATAGGTTACGCTCCTTATAATAATGCCAATTCCACAAAGTGAAATTGGCATAATAAATTTATCTTCTTTTTCCAAAAATGCGTAGTAGGAATAAAAATATGTTTACAAAATCTAAATATAACGATAATGCACCAAGCACACCGCTTTTCTTTTGCATAGCGATGTCATTTTGGGTTCCATAGAAATAACCCTTTAATTTTTGCGTATCGTATGCCACAAGACCAACAAAAACAATTAGTAGGACAAGCGATATAACAAAATCAAATGCACTGCTTTGAATAAACATATTTATAAAAAGTGCAATTATTCCACCAAGCAGAACCATCAAAAACATACTGCCCATTTTGGTTAAATCAGTTTTTGTTACCATTCCATATAGCGCCATAACGCCAAATGTTACTGCTGTAACAGTAAACGCCATACTTATTGAGCCAAGCTCATACGCCATAAATACAACAGAAAGTGTTATTCCATTTATAACCGAATATGCAAAAAACATACCAAGCGCTGCGCCATAGCTTATTTTATTTATTGCCGCTGATATCGAAATAACAAGAATAAATTCGATAATTATAAGCGCTATAAACCCAAACGGATTGCCGAAAATAACCGCCTGCATTGCAGGGCTTGTAGCTGTATAAATTGAAGCGAATGCAGTAATTAATAGCCCTGCAAACATTATTCCAAAAACCTTAGAAATATACGCATTTAAAGCAACCTGAGTGTCTAACTGATACTGAACTGATTGGTCGTTATACATAACCTCACACCTCCATAATAACTGGTAAAATCATTGGCTTTCTCTTTGTTTTTTCGTATAAAAATTCGCCAATAGCGCCTTTCATACGGCTTTTCAATGTGTTCCAATCGTGCAAATTTTTACCTCGGCAATCTTCAAGCGAGTTTTTTGCACACAATTTAATTTTCTCCATTAAGTCTTCACTTTCACGCATATACACGAACCCACGAGATATAACATCAGGGCCTGCCACAACGTCCTTGCTTTCCTTTGAAATGGTGACAACAACAACAATTAATCCATCCTCTGCAAGGTGTTTTCTATCACGAAGAACAATGTTTCCAACATCGCCCACACCAAGCCCATCAACTAATATTTTCCCAGATGGTACAACACCGTTAATTCTTGCATTCTCATTATCGATCTCTAAAACTTGACCTATGCCCATTAAAAATATATTTTTCTTTGGTATACCCATTTTTTGTGCAAGCGTAGAATGGTGCATTAAGTGCCTATGCTCACCATGAACAGGAATGAAAAATTTTGGCTTAATAAGCCCTAAAATAAGCTTTAATTCCTCTTGACACGCATGCCCAGAAACGTGGACATCTGCAAGTGCCTCATAAATAACATCTACGCCATGCTTAAATAATTCATTTATTACCTTTGAAACTGTTTTTTCGTTACCTGGAATTGGCGAAGCCGAAATTACAACGGTATCGCCTATGCCTAAGTTAACTTTTTTATGGTCAGAAAACGCCATACGAGTAAGTGCGCTCATAGGCTCACCTTGGCTACCTGTTGTTATTATAACAAGCTTTTCAGGTGGATATTTTGAAATTTCATCTAATTCTATAAATATTCCCTTTGGAGCCTTCATATAACCAAGTTCGATTGCAACAGCAATTACATTTACCATACTTCTGCCAGATACCGCTATTTTCCTGTTATGGTTGTGTGCGGCATTGACGATTTGCTGAACTCTATGCACATTAGATGCAAAGGTTGCAACAATAATTCGTTGATGCATATTATTGCGGAAAATCTCATCAAATGCAATTCCAACTGTGCTTTCACTCATTGTATATCCAGGGTGTTCCACGTTGGTACTTTCGGACATTAGCGCCAACACACCCTCATTTCCAAGTTCGCCAATACGGGCAAGGTCCATCATACTGCCCTCAATTGGTGTGAAATCTATTTTAAAATCACCAGTGTGGAAAATTACTCCGACAGGAGTATGTATCGCAATTGCAACAGCATCAGGAATGCTGTGGTTACTGCGAATAAATTCCACCCTAAATACTCCCAAGCTGATTGTGTCACCTGGTACTACATTTTTAAGCTTAGAACTTGCCAAAATGCCATGTTCTTTTAATTTATTTGAAACGAGCCCAAGAGTTAAACGTGTGCCATAAATAGGCGCATTTACCTCTTTTAGAACATAAGGAAGACTCCCTATGTGATCCTCGTGCCCATGTGTCAACACAAAGCCACGAACCTTTTCCTTGTTTTTAGATAGATATGTTACGTCAGGAATTACAAGGTCCACTCCAAGCATTTCATCATCAGGAAATGCAAGACCGCAATCAAGGACAAGGATGTCATTTCCGTACTCAAAAACAGTTATGTTTTTGCCGATTTCATCGAGTCCCCCCAGCGAAATTATCTTTAATTTTTGTTTTTTTACCACTATTAAACCTCCGTTATTTTATTTGTCCGAACCAATACTAATTTTCGTTTAAAATGCTATGAAAGTTTGTGTGATAATTTTTTGTTAGGCAAGACGCAGGTTCTCGTCAATGGTTTCCCCATTGACGACGGTTCTGCAACGAAGCATAGTGAAAAACTATCCGCAAAATAAATAGCCATTTTAACGAAGATTAGTATCATACAATCATATCAATTATAGCATAGCTTATATTAAAAATCAATCACTTTTTAGAAAAAGTTTCCACTTCTTTTATATAAAAATTGCATAGCTCCTCTGCAAACTCTGCACTTTGCCCCTCAGAAATTACTCTACAAATTGGCTTTTCAGGGTGTGGGATAATAAGCACCCAACCGTTTTCATTTAGTATTTTTACGCCCTCTTTAAGCTCTACCTTATAGCCTGTCTTTCCTCTTTCAGCACCGTCTGCAATAGACCGAATTACCCTACCCTTTTTGCTGAAATCACATTCAACCTCACGCTCTATTATATGGATTTCTGGAATTTCATTAATTAAATCACAAAGGCGTAGGTTATTTTGCTTTAAAAAGCTACAAATTTTCGCAAGCGCATAGCCACCGTCATACATCATTCTAAATTGAGTTATCGCATTATTTTTCACCATAGTGCTCATTATTTCATTTTTGCTTGTTTTACAGCGAATAACACGACCATTATATTTAATTGCAAGGTTTTCAATTATGCTCGAGCTTGATAGTGGCGCAACTACTATCTTTTCCCCACTTTTAAGCAGAATTTGGCATACAAGCGCCGCATAAAGCTCACCAGATATTACTCTGTTTTCCTCATCAATTAGTGTTAGTCGTTGCCCAAAATTATCAATTTTGCCATTTATAATATTTTTACCACTTGCCACAACCTTTGCACCAAGCTCAAAAAGAATTGCCCCTATCATTTCATCGTTTCCGCTAAGCACAACGCCCATATCAAGCTTGTCCCCACGCAGTTCGTTTAAAATCTCCCTAATATAATACATTTTATAATCAAATAAATTTGTAATTTGCTTTATATCCTGTGGCTCGCAACGGGTGAAATCCTCACGCATAAATAGTGTTTCAAGTTTCCTCTCGTCCTCACGAGATATATCTGCGCCAACGCTATCCAAAAAGGAAATCACAAGGCGTTCCTCGCCCCCTGCTTCTGTTAAATCTATATGAATACCACCACCCAAACCATAAAAGGCTATTGCCTTTCTTGTTACTGGCAGTGGTTGGCTTCCAAAATCGAAAACGCCTGCACCTGCGGATAAAAGCCCTGATACAAATGCACTTTTTAGCATATCGAGTGCACCTGCACCACCACTGCTAACCGATATTTTCCCACCCCGCTTCATTGCACCAAAGGTTGCGCCAAGGCGTGTTGCATATTCAGGGGTTATGTCTACATTTATCTCGCCAGACACTCCATTTTCTCCAAAAAGCTTTCGGCTGAAATTATCGCCCCATACCAAATTTTCACTTACAACTGTTTCGTTAGAGATATTTTTATTAGGCCAAATTTTAATGTTATTTTTAATTTCACACATTTCACCTATATGTGTTTTTTCACCTATTACTGAATTTTCAAGCACCATAGAATGTGTTCCAACATACACTCCATCTGCAATGGTACAGCCCCTTAGCTGGGAAACCCTGCCGAGGATTACATTTCTATGAAGCACCGTTTGCTTAATTGATGCACCATCATACACCTTGCAATCACTACCAATTATGCTATATGGCAAAATCTTTGCACCACTATGAATTATGCTTCTGCTTCCAATATAGCAGGGTGGCGTAATTAGCGTATTTGGTTGAATTTGTGCGCCCTTGCCAACATATACACCAGGCTCGGTTTCATCTGCATCTATCCTTACGTTTACTTTTTTATCTAAAATATCAAAATGGCATTTTTTATAGGCATTTAAGTCACCAATATCGCACCAATATCCCTCTGCAACATAGCCATACATAGGCTTTTTATCACTTAGCAGACGTGGGAATAAATCCTGACTAAAATCATACTTTTCGCCAAGATTTATCATATTTAAAACAGATGGGTTTAGAATATATATCCCTGTATTTGCTGTATCTGAAAAAACCTCGCTCCAGCTTGGCTTTTCTAAAAATCTAATAATTTTTCCGTTGTCATCAGTCACCACAACGCCATATTCAAGTGGAGTATCCACCCTCGAAAGCACAAGCGTTGCAACGGAATTATTTTTTTTGTGAAAATCTATCGCTGCATTAATATCTATATCAGTTAGGCAATCGCCACTAATAATTATAAAATCCCCGTCTAAAAATTCCTGTGCATTTTTAACGCTACCTGCTGTGCCAAGTGGCGTTTCCTCTATGAAATATTGCAAGTTAACGCCAAATCTACTTCCGTCACCAAAATAATCGGTTATAACCTGTGGCATATACATAAGAGTTACTGCAATATCCGTTATGCCTGCATTTTTCATAAGTTCAATTATATGTTCCATAACAGGTCGTCCCATTACATCTATCATTGGCTTTGGCTTACCACACGTTATAGGGCGAAGCCTCGTTCCCTCGCCACCTGCCATTATTAAACCTTTCATAAAAAAACACCCCTTTTGTGAATAATATTTCTATTATTTGCACATAAAGGGGTGTTTATACATTTATACTTACATTCGTCGATACTTATCCATACTATTACCTTCTGGTAAAATATCTATATTGTCTAAGGTTTTTCCTGTGCCAATTGCAACGCAGGAAACAGCATCATCTGCTATGTAGCAACGAATTCCAGTTTCACGCTCAATTAATTTATCAAGGCCACTTACAAGTGAGCCACCACCAGTCATTACAATACCGTTTGTGCTTATATCACCAACAAGTTCTGGCGGAGTTTGTTCAAGCACCGATTTTACAGCATCAACTATTGATGCCGATGGTTCTTCAAATGCTTCAAACATTTCATCTGACGAAACAGAAATAGTTTTAGGAAGTCCAGACACAAGGCTTCTGCCACGAATATCCATTGTTTTTTGCTGTGTTTCGCCCTTTTCGTCTTTAATTTGGAACACACAGCCAATATTAATTTTCATTTCCTCGGCAGTTCTCTCGCCAATTAAAACATTATGCTTTTTGCGAATATATTTAACAATTGCCTCGTCAAATTTATCGCCTGCAACCTTTATAGATGTGCTTACAACTATACCCCCAAGCGAAATAACAGCAACATCTGTTGTACCACCACCAATATCAACAATCATATTACCATTAGGCTTTGAAATATCAATTCCTGCACCAATAGCCGCCGCAATTGGTTCCTCGATTAAATATGTTTTGCTTGCGCCTGCCTGCATTGCAGCATCAATTACTGCACGTTTTTCAACCTCTGTTACGCCACTTGGCACGCAAATAATCACCCTTGGCTTAAATATACGTCTTTTGCATATCTTGTCCAAGAAATACCTAAGCATACGCTCGGTCATATTAAAATCTGAAATTACGCCATCACGAAGAGGACGTATTGCAACAATGTTTCCTGGCGTTCTGCCAAGCATACGCTGTGCCTCAACGCCAACTGCAAGAAGCGTTTTTGTGTTTATATCCATTGCAACAACCGAAGGCTCTTTTAAAACTATGCCTTTTCCCTTTATATACACAAGAACTGATGCAGTACCAAGGTCTATGCCGATATCCTGAGCTAATCCGAACATTTTTTTCACTCCATTTATTTTTATATTTATTTATACTAATTTTCGTTTAAAATGCTATGAAAGTTTGTGAGATAATTTTTTGTTAGGCAAGGCGCAGGTTCTCGTCAATGGTTTTTCCATTGACGATGGTTCTGCAACAAAGCATAGCGAAAAATTAACCACAAAATAAATAGCCATTTTAACGATGATTAGTATCATATTAGTAGATATTCCCTATTATTATAACACATATATTAAAATAATAGCAAGACACAGTTTTAAAGTAGGTTTACTGCGTCGTTTGCGTCCTGTTTCGTCTTTTCCCTCATTTGCTTTGCAACATTATTTAGCGAGCCTTTAATGGCATCTTTATTTTGCAAAATTTCATCTACATCTGCCTTTAAATTGTCAAGCTCTAAATTTTCCACGTCTTCTTTATAGCTCTGCTGTAAATATGAAAGCATAGATTCCACCTTTGTATCATAAGAAAGCCCCAAAACAGGAACTCCAACGCTTATTGCATAGATTAAGAAATGAAGCCTCATACCAAGCACAATCTCGCACCTTGATATTATTCCCATCAAATCTGCCGCATTATAGGTGTTTTTAAGTAGCAAGCTTTTGCACTTCATTTTTTGCGTTATTTTATTTGTTTCGCCCATATCAACCTTGTATTGCATTGGAATAAAAAGCGGTGTCATACCATATTTTTCGCTTATATAATCGCACAACTGCGCAACCTTTTGTTCAAAATTAACCTCTGCTTTTTTCCATTCTCTAACCGAAACAGCAAAATATTTTTCATTCTCGTCTAATTTTTCTATACTAAATATTTCCTTTACACGCTTTTCCCCTGATGGCTGTATAGAAAAAGCAGGGTCTGTTGTAACATTTATTTTCGGCTTATCCACCCCAAGCCTTTCAAGCTCTGTTTGGGATTCCGGGTCCCTTAGTGTGATTATATTAACCCTATTCAATACTTTTTTTGAAAGCGACCTATTTTTCAAATTATTTATAGGTCCAATGCCATTTGCATAAACCATTACCTTCATACCACATTTTTTTGCAAGGTTAATTATCGAAAGATAATACAGTAGTGACTTTGTGCTTGTAACGTCCTGCATTAGGCTTCCACCACCACTTATTAAAAGCTTAGTCCTTTTCATTAGCCTAATAATTTTAAATATATCAAAACGATTAACGCTTTGAACTCCGTAAATTTCACTTGTTTCATTAGGAAGTGCCGAGAGCACAGTTATATTTATATTTGGCTTAATCATTTTTAGGCTTTTAACTATTGCCTGCAAAAGGGAATCGTCACCAACATTTTTATAACCATAGTACCCTGAAATTAGCACGTCACCCTGTCTGTATGGGTTGAACGATAGCAGGTTTTTATAAGCACTTTCACAATCATCTGCCATTTTCATACCAGAATAACGTCCAATAATTGTTTGCCTGTTATACTCGCCCATCTCTTTTTGTTCCTGCTTTGATTTATCTAATATTGCAGATATATCATCAAAAAGCCTTTCATTTGATGGCATCTCACACCCACGACAGCAAAAGTTTGTTTTAATTGAAATATCTAATTTATCCTGTGCAAATGTGCCTATATAACCCTCATTTCCTGCAATTATTACTGGCTTTTCCGCCGACATAGCTTCAAGCGCCGCACGAGAAACGCCAATGAATATATCCCCCGCTGCAACAAATTTATTTATATCTGTGCGAGAGCCTGTGGATATTGCAACCAGTTTGCCTATTTTCGCATTGGTTTCCTCTACCTTAGAAACAAGGCGATTATAATCGTTCCCACCACCGACGATAACAATTTCTAAATTATTATACTTTTCATAAAGCCTTGGCGCAATTTCAAGCAGGTTAAACGCAACAGCGCTCCTATCAGCGTCCATTCGGCTAACATAAACTATTCTTGTTTTACCCTCACCCATATTAAATTCCGAAATAACGCCACCTTCGCCAGTTTCGGGTGAAAATTTATTTGTATCTATTCCGTTTATCGTAACGGTTATATGCTTTGCAGGAATTCCATAATTATCTATCAAATATTTTTTTATATCCTCGCTTACTGCAATGGTGCGCTCTCCCCAATTGGTCATAAGGTTAAGCAGCAGTCCTGTTTTAAACACCCAATGCGTGGTTGTTATAAACCTAAATTTAAGCTTTTTATGCAAAAGCCCACAAATAAAAGCAGGAATTCTTGCGTGTGCGTGAACCAAGTCAAAATCCTCGCCCTTAATAAGCTTTTTAAGCCCCCTGTATGATTTAATAAAATTTTTAAGCTTTTTACTATGAAGTGGAAATGAAATATGGCGAATTCCTGCCTCGGCCAATTCCTGCTCAAAAACGCCTCCATTTGAGGCAATAACAATTTCATTACCTCGTCGTGCAAGCTCTTTTGCAAGCTCTACAACGTGGGTTTCTGCGCCACCAATTTCAAGCCCCATAAGTGTCATAAGAATCTTCATTTCAACACTCCCTTTTGTTTTAGTCCTTCAAAGCCTGTTTGTCTAAAATATTCGTAGGTTGCTATTGCAACGGAATTAGAAAGGTTAAGCGAGCGAGCATTTTTTACCATTGGAATTCGTACACAATGCTCATAATTATCCTTTAAAAGCCACTCTGGAAGCCCTGCTGTTTCTTTTCCAAATAGCAAATATGAATTTTCTGGATACACAACATCGCTATACACATTTGGCGCTTTTGTGCTTAGAAAGTATAAATTATCATTTTTATGCTGTTCCATAAAATCCTGCAAGCTATCGTAATATGTTATATCAAGCAGCCACCAATAATCAAGCCCTGCCCTTTTTAGCTTTTTATCATCTATATCAAAGCCCATTGGCTTTACAAGGTGAAGTCTTGCGCCAGTCGCCGCACAGGTTCTTGCAATATTCCCTGTATTTTGTGGTATTTCAGGCTCTACAAGCACTATGTTTAACATACCTCACGCTCCCCAAAATTTTCTGTCTAAGCTTCTGTATTGAATAGCCTCTGCTATGTGGTTTATGCTGATATTTTCTGAATTGTCTAAATCTGCAATCGTCCTTGCGACCTTTAATATTCTATCGTGTGCCCTTGCAGACAAGCCTAAATTGTCAAAAGCCATTTTAAGCAGTTCCTTTTCACCTTTACCAAGCCTGCAATATTTGCGTATTTGTGCAGGAGATAACGCAGAATTACTATATATCCCCTCGTTTGCATATCGTGCTAATTGAAGTTTTCGTGCAGTATTCACTCGTTTTTTTATTTCTGCGCTTGTTTCGGTTTTCTCGTCAGAATCCATATCAGCATATTTAACCGAGGCGACCTCGATATGAATATCTATTCTATCCAAAAGAGGACCACTTATTTTGCCTATATATTTTGAAATTTGTGGTGGAGTACAGGTGCATTCACGCACAGTATCGCCATAATATCCACATTTACAGGGGTTCATAGATGCCGCAAAAAGGGTGTTGCACGGGTATGTAAGCGTTGCATTTATTCTTGAAATGGTAACCACACCGTCTTCTAATGGTTGCCTCATTACCTCTAACACATTTCGCTGAAATTCTGGAAGTTCGTCAAGAAAAAGAATTCCATTATGTGAAAGGCTAAGCTCCCCAGGGCGAGGGATACCGCCACCACCTGCAAGCGCAACAGCAGAAATTGTGTGATGTGGGCTTCTAAATGGGCGAGTAGTTAGTAGGGCAACTCCGTTTGGCAATGTGCCTGCTATGGAATGAATTTTCGTTGTTTCTAACGCTTCCTCAAAGGTTAAATCTGGCAAAATAGTTGGTATCCTCTTTGCAAGCATAGATTTTCCACTCCCAGGGCTACCTATCATTATAATATTGTGCCCCCCTGCAACTGCAACCTCAAGCGCTCTTTTAACATTTTGCTGACCTTTAACATCTGAAAAATCAATCGGATATTGGTTATTAACCTTAAAAAGCTCATCAATATCCACCGTATATGGCATAATTTCTATCTCGCCACGCAGGTGCTGTACAATTTCATATAAATTATCTGCACCAAGCACATCTATACCACTTACCACTGCTGCCTCGTCCATATTTTGTTTTGGCAGGAAAACCTTTTTAATTCCATGTTGCATTGCAGTAATAACCATTGGTAGTGCACCATTTATAGGGCGAAGCTTGCCATCAAGCGACAATTCGCCTAAAAACATATACTGCTCTATTTCGTTTATATTATTTATTTTAATTTGCTCGGAAGCAATAAGAATTGCTATTGTAATTGGTAGGTCGTATGCTGGTCCCTCTTTTTTCTTGTCGGCAGGGGCAAGGTTTACCGTAATCCTTTTTATTGGTGATTCTAAATTGCTGTTTTTCATAGCCGAACGAACACGCTCCTTGCTCTCTTTAACAGCTGTGTCTGGAAGCCCAACAATATCAAAGGCAGGAAGCCCCATTGAAATGTCAACCTCTACATCAACTATAAACCCATCAAGACCAATTAACCCACAGCTTTGTACCTTTGCTATCATTTTTTCACCATCCCCTATTATGCAACATTATAACTAATATATAGTTTTTTTGCAAGTGTTTTGGTTTTATGTTATAATATCTCAAAAAGGGGGCTGTGATTTGGATAATATAAACTTAACCGAAGCGTGCGAAATTTTATCTATTTCAACTGCGACTGGTCGCAATTGGGTAAAAAGTGGACGGTTAGTCCCCCCTTTCTCAAAGCAAGCTATAAACAAATTATTAATTGATATACAAAATAATAATATAGATAAATTAAAAAGCAGACGAAACAAAACACACATTCCAGGTGTTTTTGCCCCAAAAGGCTATGTTGATGATAATAGCTACAAAACCGTTTGCAACATAATAAGCAAGGCTATAAGTGGTTACGAACGTGTTATTTTAGCTGAATATTCCCTGAAATTACTTCGTAGTGTTGGGCTAATAAAAAGTGACAGCCCCATATTATTAGAAGAATATTTTGCAAATAATCCACTTATTGATGATTTATTAGGCAATAATTGTTTTGATGATAAAATAAAGCCAGCACTAATTTTTGATGTTGAATTTATAAAAGGACAAGACTTTTTAGGACTTTTATATATGTCGCTTCAAACACTAAATAACAGAAAATCTAACGGAGTTTACTACACACCTTTTAGCGTTGTGAGTGATACGATAGAAAATTTATCAATATCTGCATCTAAAACCATAATTGACCCTTGCTGTGGCACTGGGAATTTTTTAATCAATGCATATTTGCATAAAAATATAGCGATAGAAAATATTTTCGGCACAGACATTGACGAAATTAGCATTATGCTAACTCGCATAAATATGCTTTTAGTATCGAAAACTAATAATATAGAAATATTATATAAAAATTTTCGCTGTGAGGATAGCTTGGTTTCAAACAACAAATATGACGTTATAATTGGCAACCCTCCTTGGGGGGCTAAATTAAATCAGCCGAAAAAAGCCAAACATATTGAATCATTTTGCTTGTTTTTAGAAAGGGCAATAGATATTTGTAGTGAGAATGGAATTATTAGCTTTATACTTCCAGAGGCAATTTTAAATGTAAAAACACACAAGCATATTAGGGAATATATAATTGAAAACTGCAAAATAAAATCTATAAAATATTGGGGAAATGTGTTTAGCGGGGTGTATACTCCTGCCATAACACTTACACTTGAAAAAAGTAGTAGTTTTACAACACAGGGCATTATCATTCGTAATGAAAAAACAACATTTGAAATTAAAACTAATCGAAAATTCACCAAAGAAAATATTAATTTCAATATAACTGACTCGCAATATAAAATAATGCAGAAAATTGAAAATATTAAAAATGTTGCATACCTTAAAAACAATGCAGATTTTGCGCTTGGAATTGTGACAGGTGATAATTCTAAATTTATTCACAATAATAAAACAGAAAACTCCGAAATAATTTTAAAGGGAAGTGACATTTATAAATATTCGTTTAAAGCACCTAACAATTATATAGAATTCCAACCAAAGTTATTTCAACAGGTTGCACCGACCGAGATGTACAGGGCAAAGGAAAAGCTTTTATATCGTTTTATTTGTGACAGCTTGGTTTTTGCTTATGATAATTCACAAACCCTGTCACTTAACAGCGCAAATATTTTAATACCAAAAATAGATGGCTTAGATATAAAATATATTTTGGCGATACTAAATTCAAGGGTTGCACAATTTTATTTTTCACTTAAATATAATTCTATAAAAGTTCTGCGCTCTCACATTGAAGCTATACCCATTCCTGTGGTTGACAAAGCCACACAGCAAATAATTATAGATAAGGTGAATAAAATAACACCACAGGTTTATGAAGAAATTGATAAAATAATTATGGGTTTGTATAGCCTAAATAGATTAGAAATTGAAGAAATTCACTTTACAACTCAAAAAAATGCTTTTGTTAATCCCATTTTTGTGGTATAATATAAAGGTGTATGTAGATTAGGGGGAAAAATATGATAAGAAGTATGACAGGATACGGCAGGAATGAACAAACAATTGATAATTTTGATGTATCTGTTGAGATTAAATCTGTAAACCACAGATATTCTGATTATAACATTCGAGTTCCTAAATTTTATAGCTTTTTAGAGGAAAAAGTAAAGTCCCACCTGCAAAAAAACATTTCAAGGGGCAAGGTTGATGTATTTATTTCAGTATACAAAACTGTTGATGATAGCAAGGAAATTTCGCTTAATTCCTCACTTGCCGAAAGCTACATAACGGCACTTCGCACCTTAGCTACTGATTTTGGAATTAAGGACGATATAAGCGTTTCCACCGTTGCAAGGTATAACGATATTTTCGATGTTAAGCATAAGGACGAGGACGAAAGCCAAATTTTAAACATGGTTATAACTGTTTTAGATTCTGCGCTTGAAGGCTTTTTAGATATGCGAACTCGTGAGGGCGAAAAGCTTGCAAACGATATGCTAATGAGGAATAATTTAATACGAACTGAGCTTAAACGTATAGAGGAAATAGCGCCACAAACTGTTGTAGAATATCGTGAAAAGATAGAGCAAAGAATTCGTGAACTACTTGCAAATGCGGTGGTTGACGAGAATAGGTTGCTTACAGAAACCGCAATTTATGCCGATAAATTATCTATTACAGAGGAAATAATTCGACTTAGTAGCCATTTAGATGAATTCGACCTTATAATGGGGCAGGGTGAGGCAGTTGGCAGAAAGCTTGATTTCCTTTTGCAAGAAATGAACAGAGAAATTAACACAATTGGCTCAAAATCAAACAACCTTGATATTGCAAAAATTGTTGTAAATATAAAGTCCGAGCTTGAAAAAATTCGTGAACAATTGCAAAATATTGAATAGGTGGTGGAAATAATGAAGTTAATAAATATTGGTTTTGGTAATATTGCATCTGCAAGCCGTATAATTGCCATAGTTAGCCCAGATTCTGCGCCTATTCGTAGGATTATTCAAGAGGCAAAGGATAGCGGAATGTTAATTGACGCAACCTGTGGCAGGCGCACAAGGGCAGTAATAATTGCAGATAGTGACCATATAATTCTTAGCGCTGTTCAACCCGAAACGGTTGCACACAGAATGGGCTCTAAGGGGGGCACAGCCGATGAGCACGAATAAGCAAAATGGTGTTATGCTTGTTGTTTCTGGGCCTTCTGGCGTTGGCAAGGGCACAATTTGTGCCGAGCTTGTAAAAAATAATTCAGACATTTTCCTGTCTATTTCTGCTACCTCAAGGGCTCCACGAGTTGGTGAGGTTGACGGTGTGCATTATTATTTTAAAACTCAACAGGAATTTGACGATATGATTGCTAAAGATGAGCTTTTAGAATATGCGAATTATGTTACAAGTACATACGGCACACCATTTGCACCGTGTATGCGACATCTTGAAAATGGGGAAAATATTGTATTAGAGATAGAGGTTCAAGGTGGTATGAAGGTTAAACAAAAATACCCCGAAACGGTTATGATTTTTGTTGTTCCTCCGACACTTGCCGACCTTGAAGACCGTCTGCGTGGGCGTGGTACCGAAACAGACGAGCTTGTTCAAAAACGCCTTAAAAGGGCGTATGAGGAATTTACCCTTATCGACCATTACGATTATATCGTTGTTAATGACACGGTCGAGGGTGCAGCAGAGCAGATTAAATCAATAATTGTGGCAGAAAACTGTCGCAAAAACCACTGTATAACAAACATAAAAAAGGAGCTGGGATTATGATTTATCCTTCACTAAGTAAGCTAATGGAAAAGGTTGACAGCAGATATTCACTTGTTGTTGCAACTGCAAAACGTGCAAGAGAGCTTGTAGAGGGCGCAGAGCCACTTGTAAGATGTGGTCAAGATAAGCCTGTTACTATTGCAATAAACGAGATTTATAATTCGTCAATAACCTTTGACGAAGCATCTGACAAGCAGGTAAAAGTGTTTTATGGCAGAGAAGCCAGAGATGCCAGAAATGCTTAGTGGCAAGACTATTGTCATAGGCGTATGTGGTGGCATTGCGGCATACAAGGCGGCGGATATTACCAGCCGTCTTAAAAAGCTGGGCGCAAATGTTCGGGTGTGTATGACGAAATCTGCCCAGCAGTTTATTTCGCCACTAACTCTGCAAAGCCTTTCGCAAAATTTTGTTGCAACAGATATGTTTGAAAGCCAAAGTAATTGGGATATTGAGCATATTTCCTTTGCAAATTCAGCAGATGTTATACTAATCGTGCCTGCAACTGCAAATGTTATTGGCAAGGTGGCAAATGGAATTGCAGACGATTTTCTTACAACCACCGTTATGGCAACGCAGGGCAAGGTTATTTTTGCCCCTGCAATGAATTGTAATATGTATGCTAACCCTATCGTTCAGCGCAATACTCGTGCTCTGGAGGATTTGGGTTATGTTTTTATAGAGCCAGCTTTTGGGCGCTTAGCCTGTGGAGTGGATGGCAAGGGCAAGCTTGCAGAGGTTGATGAAATTATAAGCACTGTCATAGAATATGCCTTATATGAAAAGGATTTATTAGGCAAAAACATTGTTATTACAGCAGGCCCTACACGTGAAAAAATCGATGATGTTCGCTTTATAACCAACCATTCCTCAGGCAAAATGGGCTATGCTTTAGCACAGGTTGCAAAAAAGCGTGGCGCAAAGGTTACATTAATTAGTGGTCGTGTGAATTTGCCACAAATTAGTGGAATTGATACTATTTATATTGACAGCGCAAGGGAAATGTATGACGAGGTTATGGAGCGTTCCAAAAACGCAGATATTATAATTAAAGCCGCCGCAGTTGGTGATTTTTACGTTAAAAATTCAGCAAAAGGTAAGCTAAAAAAAGATAAATTTACAACAATTGAGCTTGAAAAAAACATAGATATTTTGCAAGAGCTTGGCAGAAATAAAAAATTTACGCTTGTTGGTTTTTGTATGGAAACAGAAGAATTATCCCAAAATGCCACACAAAAGCTTATAAACAAAAATGCTGATTTCATAGTTGCAAATGATTTAACGCAGGAGGGTGCAGGCTTTGGCGTGGACACAAATATAGTTAAAATTTTTCACAAAGATGGAACTGTTGAAGCCCTGCCACTTATGACAAAAGAGGCATTGGCAGATGAAATATTAAATAGGGCAAAAGGGATTGATAATATTTGCAAATAGCAAAAATAGTTATTGCTAACGCTTCAAGAGAGCTTGACAGAATATTTCACTATAATGTACCAAATGAAGTTTCCGTATCAGTTGGCTCACGAGTTCTTGTGCCTTTTGGTATGGGCAACAAAACTGCCGAGGGGATAATTGTAGGCTTTGTAAATGAGAGCATTTACGCAAAATTAAAAAATATTGCAACTGTTTTAGATACTGCGCCACTTTGCACAAAGGAGCTTTGCGACCTTGCACTTTGGATGCGTAAAAAATACCTTTGCACATATTACCAAGCGCTAAAATCCGTTATGCCGTCTGGCATTTCTGTTAAGACTACCGAATGGATTACACTTGTAAATTCAGATATTGATATAGAAAAAGCCTGTGGAAAATCTGCTGTTCAAAAAAAAATAATTCTTCGCCTTATTGAGGCAGGGGGAACACTTGATTTTGGCTCGATAGCTGATATATCCTCTGCACGATTGGCAATTAAAGCCCTTGCAGAAAAGGGTATTGTTTCACTTGATGAATCCACAGCGCAAAATGTAAAGAGCAAAAAAATTAGAATGGTTGACATAACAACCACATACGACGAAATTGCAGATAGCATTCATTTACTACATAAAAAAGCACCAAAACAGGCAAAAATGCTTGAAATTTTGCGCCAAACTGGCTTAATTTCCGTTGCCGATTTAGTTGCATTTTCTGGTGGCTCGTATGTGGCGGTTAATGCACTACATTCAAAGGGCTTAGTAGCCTACGAGGATAAAATAATCCTCCGCATGGCTTATGACGAAGAAAATTACGCAAAAACGACCCCACTTACACCAACTGACGAGCAATTAGTTGTGTTATCTAACCTTAAACATTCGGCAGATACTAACGATTTAACACCAATTTTGCTTAAAGGTGTAACTGGTAGTGGCAAGACAGAGGTTTTTTTGCAAATTATAGAGCATATTATATCAAAGGGTTCAAAGGGAGAGCAGGCAATTGTCCTTGTTCCTGAAATTTCGCTTACTCCACAAATGGTTTCACGCTTTGTTGCGAGGTTTGGCAAGCAGGTTTCCGTTTTACATAGTGGGCTTTCCCTTGGCGAGAGGTATGACGAATGGAGTAAAATTCGCAGTGGTAAGGTTAGTGTTGCTGTCGGTGCGAGGTCTGCCATTTTTGCACCCTTTGAAAATTTGGGCATAATAATAATTGATGAGGAGCAAGAGGGAACATATAAATCTGAAAGTCCTCCACATTATAGCTCAAAAGAGGTTGCAATATTTCGTAGTAAAAACGAGGGTGCAATGGTTATTCTTGCCTCGGCTACGCCATCAATTGACAGCTATTACAAGGCGAAAACTGGTGAATATAAATTATTTGAAATGCACAGCAGGCATAATTTTGCAAGCCTGCCACATGTGGAAATTATAGATATGCGAAATGAGCTACAAAGCGGAAACAGAAGTGTTTTTAGCCTAAAATTAAAGGGTGAGATTGAAAAAAATCTTGCAAATGGTCAACAAACCATACTTTTTCACAACAGGCGTGGTTTTAACAGCTTTGTAATGTGTCGCACCTGTGGGGAATCGCTTATGTGTGATAATTGTAGCGTAACCCTTACATTCCACAAGAATACTGGTCAGCTTAAATGCCATTATTGTGGCTTTGAGCGTGAAAATGTTACAGCGTGCCCCTCTTGTGAAAGTAGCCATATTCGTTTTGTTGGAACAGGCACAGAAAAAATAGAGGAAGAAATTATTAACCTTTTTGGCATTAAATCCTTTATTAGAATGGACGCAGACACCACAGCAGGAAAGAATTCACACGAAATTATTCTTAACAGGTTCGAGCGTGAAAATATACCAATTCTACTTGGAACGCAAATGGTTACAAAGGGTTTAGACTTTCCAAACGTTACTTTAGTTGGAGTTTTGGTTGCAGATTTATCACTTAATATAGACGATTTCCGTGCGGCAGAGCGCACATTTAGCCAGCTTACACAGGTATGTGGGCGTGCAGGGCGAGGAGATTTATCTGGGCGTGCAATAGTGCAAACCTATCAGCCAGAGCATTATGCTGTTCAGCTTGCGAAAAACCACGATTATATTTCATTTTACAATCACGAAATAAACATTCGCAGACAGCTTAATTTCCCACCATTTTGTGACCTTGTTATGATACTGATGCAGGGAAATATCGAAAAAAGCGTACAATCTGACCTTATACAAATTGCAGAAAAATTAAAAGGCTTGAACATTCAAATTTTAGGCCCAGTTCCTGCACCTTATGCTAAAATAAAAAATAAATATAGATGGCGAATTCTTATAAAATGTGAAAATAGTGAAGAAATTCTACCTGTTTTGCATAATATAATTATAGAGCATACAAAAAAAGATAATTTACTTACAATAGATATAAACCCAAATAATATGAATTAACCCAATTAAAGGAGGCAAAAATATGGCGATGCGAAATATTGTTAAAATTGGTGATGAGGTATTAAACAAAAAATGCAGAGTGGTAGAGGAGATAGATTCTAAAATCTTAACCCTGCTTGACGATATGGCAGATACTATGTATGCTTCTAACGGTGTTGGGCTTGCTGCCTCACAGGTTGGCGTGCTTAAAAGGGTGGTTACTATTGATGTTGGCGAGGGGCTTATTGAGCTTATAAACCCAAAATTAGTCAAACAGCTTGGCGAGGTTAACGATTTAGAGGGCTGCCTTAGTGTTCCCGGGAAATATGGGTATGTATTGCGCCCTAAAACTGTTACAGTTCGTGCAAAAAACAGGAATGGCGAAATATTTGAAATAACTGGCGAGGATCTTCTTGCCCGTGCCCTGTGCCACGAAATTGACCATCTTGATGGTCACCTTTTTGTTGAGCTTGTGACCGAGTATGTAGAGCAAGACAAGGATACGGAGGATAAGGAATGAAAGTAATGTTTATGGGCACACCAGATATTGCTGTGTGTTGCCTTAAATCTCTTATAGAAGCGCATAATGTAGTTTGCGTGGTTACCCAAACGGACAAGCCAAAGGGTAGAGGTCAAAAAATGGCATTTCCTCCTGTTAAAGAGCTTGCGCTGGAATTAAATATTGATGTTTACCAACCACAAACCTTAAAAGATGGTGCATTTTTAGAGGTTTTAGAAATGTATAAGCCAGAAGTTATAGTAGTTGTTGCTTATGGCAAAATTTTGCCTAAATATGTTATAGATTACCCTAAATACGGGTGCATAAATGTTCACGCATCACTCTTGCCTAAATACCGTGGGGCGGCTCCAATTCAATGGGTTATAGTAAATGGTGAGCGGATTAGTGGTGTTACCACAATGCAGATGGATGTTGGGCTTGATACTGGTGATATGCTACTTAAAGGCGAGGTCGAAATAACAGATACTATGACCGCAGGCGAGCTTCACGATAAATTTTGTGAGATTAGCCCAAGGGTTTTGCTTGATACCCTTAATGGTTTAGAAAAAGGTGAGATTACGCCACAAAAACAAGATGATTCCCTTTCAAACTATGCTTCAATGTTAACAAAAGAAAGTTGTAAAATAAACTGGGACGAAACTCCACAAAACATTATAAATTTAATTCGTGGAATGAACCCATTCCCAACAGCGCATACAAAATATAAAGATAAATCGCTTAAAATATATAGTGCAAAAATAACCACAGGAAATGGAAAAAACGGTGAGATTATTGGCATTGATAATGGTTTAACTGTTGCGTGCAATGGTGGGGCAATTAATATTACTGAATTACAATTAGAGGGCAAAAAGCGTATGCAGGCGATTGATTTCCTTAGAGGGCATTCGCTTGAAATTGGTACAATTTTAGGAGAAAATTTATGACTTCACGAGAATGTGCACTAAAAATTTTGTTTGAGGTTGAAAAAAACGGTGCATATAGCGATAAGGCACTTAAAAAAGCATTGCCATTTGCAGAGCTTTCCCCACAAGATAGGGCGTTTGCAACCGAGCTTGTTTATGGGGTTATTAAAAATAAATCTCGTATTGATTTTATAATTCAAAAATATAGCTCGCAAAAGCTTAAAAAGTTATCAATTTGGATACTAAACGCAATTAGAATTGGCGTGTATCAGATGATTTTCCTTGATAAAGTTCCACATTCTGCGGCTGTTAATGAAAGTGTAACCCTTGCAAAGCGTTATGGGCACAAGGCTTCCTCTGGCTTTGTTAATGGGGTGCTTCGCTCGGTTTCACGCACAGGTGACGTGGAATACCCAACTGGCAAGGAGGGGCTGTGCATTTATTATTCTCACCCTGAGTGGCTTGTTGACTTAATCTGCAAGCAATATGGTGAGGCATTGGCAAAAGAAATTTTAATTGCAAACAATATAAACCCACCAGTTACAGTTAGGGTAAACACCCTTAAAACAACAGCAGATGGGCTATGCGAGTCACTTTCTGAAAAAGGCATAATAACTACAAAAACAAAGGTTGAAAATATAGTTGAAATCGCAAAATTCGGCGATATTTCGGCTCTTGATGAATTTAAAAATGGTTTGTTTACTGTGCAAGATACTGGCGCTTATCTATGTGCAAGGGCTATTTCACCACAAAAAAACGAGCTTATTATAGACGTATGCGCTGCCCCTGGTGGCAAGGCAACACAAATGGCTGAAATGTCAGAGGATAAAGCAACTATATTGGCTTTTGACATACACCCACACAAAATTGAATTGATAGAAAAGAGCGCTAAACGACTTGGCATTACTTCAATCAATGCGCAAATCAATGACGCAACCATTTTGAATAGTGAATATATCGAAAAGGCTGACAAGGTTCTTGCAGATGTGCCTTGCAGTGGGCTTGGGATTATTCGCAAAAAGCCTGATATTAAGTGGACAAAAACCCCTGATGACATAAAAGAAATAATAAAAATTCAAAAGAAAATTATTGAAACATCTGCAAAATATTTAAAACCAAACGGTATTTTGGTTTATTCCACTTGCACAATTAACAAGGACGAAAATGAGGGCATTACCAAAGAATTCATTAAAAATAACACTTTTGAAATATTAGAAGAAACTACGCTTTTGCCAAATGAAAATAATTGTGACGGCTTTTATATCTGCAAAATGAGGAAAGGTAATGTTTAAAAAGATATACGTTGAAATAACTAATGTGTGTAATTTGAATTGTAGCTTTTGCTCAGAAGTTACACGCAAAAAAGAATTTATTTCGATAGATAAATTTGAATATATTTTGAATCAAATAAAGCCTTTTGGTAGCCATATATACCTGCATATAAAGGGCGAGCCATTGCTTCACCCACAGCTTTCTGATATTTTAAGGCTGTGTGCTGAAAACAGCATTAAGGTTGACATAACAACAAATGGCACTCTTTTAACGCAGAATAAAGAAATACTTATTAATAACCAAGCTCGGCAAATTAATATTTCACTTCACAGCTTTGAAAGTGATAACCCTGAAAAATATTTATCCACAGTTACTGATTTTGCAAGGGAAATAACAGAGAAAACTCCAACGGTTGTTGTTCTTCGTCAATGGGTGGCAGGTGACGAAAACGATTATACAAAGCAATATTTAATGAAAGAGTTTAACCTTGATAGTATCAACATTCAGCGAAGCACAAAGCTTAAGGATAATGTTTTTTTAAGCCAAGCAGAGCAGTTTGACTGGCCAAGCCTTGATATGCCACATATTTCAAACAGAGGTTTTTGCTATGGTATGCGCTCGCAAGTAGGGATTTTGGTTTGCGGAACGGTTGTTCCGTGTTGTTTGGATAGCGAAGGTATTATTGCGCTTGGAAATATATACGAACACAGTTTTGCTGACATTATAAACAGCCCACGGGCAAAGTTAATGGCAGAAAATTTTTCACGCAGGCATGCAACAGAGGAGCTGTGCAGAAAATGCACATACAAAGAAAGGTTTACTTCAAAAATATGATTATTGACTTTCACACTCACATATTCCCAGATAAAATTGCAGAAGCTACAATAGAGCACCTACAAAACAAGGCAAACATTAAGCCATACACAGATGGAACGCTTAAAAGCCTTACATTCTCTATGAAAAATGCAGGCATTGATTATTCCGTTGTTTTGCCTATTGCTACTGTTCCAAAGCAGACTGAGTCAATCAACCACGACAAACGCATGAGATGAAATAAAACTGTAATATTTTCACTGTATGAAATATGATATAGTCAATTCGAAAGGGTTGATTATATATGGAAGAATTGTTAACATTCTTAAATTGTGTACCGGATAAGCGGGAACAATACAAGGTATTGCATAAGTTAAAGGACATCATTGTAATCGTGTTGTTTGCGAAGCTTGCAAACGCTGATGATTGGCAGGAAATTCATCAATTCGCGATCATCCACGAGGTGCTACTTCGCGAATATATAGAGCTTGAAAACGGCATACCAAGCCACGATACAATTGAGCGAAATTTTGCCGTTATAGAACCAGCTTACCTTCAAGCATTACAGATGAAGTTCAATGAGATGCTGTCAAGCGGCGAGGGACAAAAATTGCAAAAAATCCTTGCGATAGACGGTAAAACGCAATGTGGAAACGGTAACAAAAATCAGAAAGCCAACCATATAGTAAGCGCTGTGGATGAAAATGGGATTTGTTTGGGGCAAACGTTAGTGCAGGAAAAATCCAATGAAATCACAGCAATCCCAAAGCTTTTGGACACTTTGAACATTAAGGGGCAAATTGTCACTATTGACGCAATGGGAACACAAACCGAGATTGCGGCTAAAATACGTAGCAAAAAGGCGGATTATGTACTTGGATTAAAGGCAAATCAGGGGACGTTGCACGATGATGTCGGGTTGTATTTTGCTGACTCTGAATTTCTCAAGAAGTGCGATTATTACTACACAATCGAGAAGGCAAGAGGCGGCGTTGAAAAACGCGAATATTGGCAAACGGACGATATTTCATGGTTGCCTCAGAAAGACAAGTGGGCTGGATTAAAGTCGATTGGTATGACAA
>Ga0247840_10002994_pt1 | contig 29193 bp, 33 predicted proteins | sample LaCruzMarch2015__FD_192404 | JGI IMG/M metagenome (GOLD analysis project Ga0247840, IMG submission 192404) | Freshwater microbial communities from meromictic Lake La Cruz, Castile-La Mancha, Spain - LaCruzMarch2015_17m | ecosystem: Environmental > Aquatic > Freshwater > Lake | place: Spain...
CCGCAACGTCGCTTCATCCAGGCGACCGGAAAGCGCCCGATACTTTTCCTCGATTATCTTGGTAACATCCATGCACAAAGCGTAACCGCAATCCATGTATTGTTCAAGTTATTTCTGCTAGGCTCCTTAAAGCGTGGGCGCCGGTACCATGGCGCCGGTGGGGGCCACATCGACCGTCGGTTTCTTGTCCTCCTTGCGCTCGTCGGCGCTCGCGGCCGGACCCAGGTTAAGGGCGGGCTTCGGCGTCGGCATCGACGTGCTCGTAGCGTCGCGGTCCGCCTGGGCCTTGGTCGCCTGTTGGAGTGCCCGCCTGAGCCGCTCGCGCTCGCGCTTGAGGGTCCGCAACTGCTCGCTCGGTTCGCCCGCCGCGCCGGAGTAATCCTTCAAGGCGCCGCGCAGCTGCGCCGCGGTCGTCCGGATCTCGGCCTCGATGGACGCCAGTTGTTGGGTCAGACCATTGATCTCGGCGGGTCCGGCCCGGGCCCCCGCGGCGGCGAGGGCGACGAGCAAGACCCCGAGTGCGCGTTTGGATTGCCTCATCTTTTCTCCGTCGACCTGGTGATGATTCGCGATGCTAAGGCTTCGCCGGCCGCCTGACAAGGTGGGCGGTGCCGGGTGCGACGGCCCCGCCGACGCTCAGCCCCGCTGCGGGCGCACCCTGGTGACCGGCACGGCGCTGCACGGGTCGTCCGGCCAGGCGTGTTTGGGGTAGCGACCGCGCAACTCCTTGCGGACCTCCGGGTAGCCGCGCGCCCAGAAGCCGGCCAGGTCGCGGGTGATCTGGACCGGGCGGCCGGCGGGCGAGAGCAGGTGCAGCATCACCGGGACCCGGCCGGCACACAGGCTGGGGGTCTCCCGGGTGCCGAACAGTTCCTGGACCGGGACCGGCAGGACCGGCTCCGGACCGGCCAGGTAGTCGAGCCGCCGCCGGTTGCCTGCGGGGGTGGTGAGGGTCTCGGGGGCCAGGGTGTCGAGGCGCGCGCGCTGCCCCCAGTCGAGCATCCCGGCGAGGATCTCGGCCAGGCGCAGGGCGCGCACGTCCGCGAGGCTGCGTTTGCCCTGGAGCCAGGGCGCGAGCCAGTCGTCCAGGTCTGCGCACAGGCGCGCGTCGCCGAGGTCAGGCCAGCCGCCCTGGGGGTCGTGGGTGCGCAGGAGGCTGACCCGCGCCTGGAACTGGCGCGCCGCCGGGTCCCAGGGCAGGGCGCGCTCGAACTGGCGTGCCACCTGTTCCAGGAGCAGGGCCAGGGTCCGCCCCGGGTCCGCCGTCGGCAGCGGCTGGGAGTCCAGGACCAGGGCGCCGAGCCGGGATTCACGGCGCGCCGTCACGCTCTCCCGGGTCGCGTCCCAGGCCAGCGCCTCGGTGGTCTGGATGCGTTCGGCCAGGGTGCCGCGCAACTCGGCCTCACTGATCGGCAGGGCGAGTTGGATGCGGGCATCGGGGCCGCGCGCGTCCAGTTCCGCCGCCACCAGGTAGGGGTGGACCGCCAGGGCATCGTCGCGCGGCAGTTCGGCACCGGTGCCCCCGGCCAGGAGATAGCGCGAGCCGGCGACGCCCCGGCGTTGGCAGACCCGGTCGGGATAGGCGAGCGCGAGCAGGGCGCCGGCCGCAAGCGGAGGCACCGGGTCGGTGTCCGTCGCCGCCGCGCGCCCGGCCCGCTCCGCGTCCGATACCAGCCGACGGCTCAGTCGGTCGGCAGTGATGAGGCGCCCGCGCTCCATGTCGCGCCCGGCACGGCCCTCCCGGAAGGCCGCCAGGGCGCCCAGGCGCAGGCCCAGGTCCGCCGGGCGCCCCGCCCCCGGGGCGTCGCCGGTCCAGCCGTCGCGCTCGGCCAGCAGGGCCGCGAGATCCGCGGCGCGGCGCGCCTCCCGGCCGGGCCGGGCGGCGCACAGCATCCGCCCCAGGCGCGGGTGCAGGGGCAGTTCCGCCAACCGGCGCCCGAGCCGGGTGATGGCCCCGGCGGGATCCAGTGCCCCCAGGTCGCGGAGCAGGTCGAGCGCCTGGAGCCAGGCGGGGGCGGGCGGCGGGTCCAGCCAGCGCAGGGCGCCGGGGTCGCGCAGGCCCCACAGGGCCAGATCCAGGGCCAGGGGCGCCAGGTCCGCGTCCAGGATCTCAGCGCGCCGGTGCGGGGCGCGGCCGACCTCCTGGGCGCGCGTCCACAGTCGGTAGCAGACGCCGGGGCCGAGCCGCCCGGCGCGCCCGGCGCGCTGCTCGGCGGACGCGAGCGGGATCGGCTCGGTCACCAAGCGGGTGAGTCCGGAGCCGGCGTGAAAACGGGGCTTGCGGGCCAGCCCGCCGTCGATGACCGTGGTCACCCCCTCGATGGTCACGCTGGTCTCGGCGATATCGGTGGCGAGCACCACCCGGCGGCCCGCCCCCGGCCCGGGGACCAGGGCGCGTTGCTGTTCCGCCACCGTCAGCGATCCATGCAGCGGCAGCACCGCGATCCCCTCGTCCAGGGTGCCGGCCAGACGGGCGCGCACCCGCTCGATCTCCCCGGTGCCGGGCAGGAAGGCGAGCAGGTCACCGGGCTGGTCGCGCAGCGCCTCGCGGACCGTCTGTTCCATGGCGGCCAGTGGGTCGCGCGCGGGGACCTCCAGATAGCGCACCGCCACCGGGAAGCTGCGCCCCTCGGCGCTGATCACCGGGGCCGCGCCCAGCAGGCGGGCGATGGCGTCCGCCTCCAGGGTGGCGGACATGACGAGCAGGTGCAGGTCCGGGCGCAGGGCCGCGGCCAGGTCGAGCGCCAGTGCGAGGCCCAAATCCGCCTGGAGGCTGCGCTCGTGGAATTCGTCGAAGATCAGGAGCCCGACGCCTGAGAGTTCGGGGTCCGACTGGAGCCGACGGGTGAGGATGCCCTCGGTCAGGACCTGGATGCGGGTGCCGACCCCGATCCGCCGCTCGAAGCGGACCTGGTAGCCGACCGTTTCGCCGACCGTCTCGCCCAGCAGGTCGGCCATGCGGGCGGCGGCCATGCGGGCGGCCGGGCGCCGCGGTTCCAGCATGAGGATGGTGCCGCCCGCAAGCCAAGGGGCGTTGCGCAGGAGCAGAGGGACCCTGGTGGTCTTGCCGGAGCCGGGCGGGGCGGTGAGGACCGCGTGGCCTTGGGCCAGGGCGGTCGCCAGTAGCGGCAGGGCGCCGTCGACCGGCAGCGGCGCCCCGAGGTCGCTCGGGCTCAGGACGCGGCCGGCGCCTCGGTCTCGCCCTCAGCGACCGGCTCCGGGACCGGCTTGGGCCGCGGCTGCGTGATCAGGGCCTCGGCCAACAGGATCTTGGTCTTGTCACCGGCCTTGACCCACTGCTTCTTGGCCTTGACCGCGTAGCGGCCGGACTTTTTCTGGTAGATGGTGTATTCGGCGGTCTGTTTGATCTGCTGCATAGTGGATTCAGTGGTTAGCGCTTAGGGTCCGCTACGCGGACCAGAAACCTCTCGTCAAGCAAGAGGGTCGAGGTGATGACCAGGCCCGATCAGTCCGGGTCCCGGTCGCCGGCCTTCGGCAGCACCTTAGGTGCATCCGGGTCGCGTTGGATCTCGATCCGGAATTGCGCGACCAGGGCCGCCATGGCGCCCAGGGCGGCGAGCACCGGCGCCATCAGCGTCAGCAGCCCGGCGACCCCGAGACCGACGTTGAGCGGGATCTCCACGAGCGACTCGCCGGTCGGCCGACGCACCACCAGCCGGCGCACGCTGCCCTGTTGGATCAGTGCCTTGACCTTGTCCACCAGGTCGCTCCCGGCGACGGTGATCTCCTCGGTCAGGGGTCGTTGGTCCTTGTCGAACATGGGGGCTCGCCTGCAGTGGTGGATCTAAGGGCGGAACTGTAACCCCGCAAAGGGCATTTGTCACGCCAAGGCGCCAAGCTCGCCAAGGGTTTTCAGTGCCTTATCGGCGTCGGGCGATTCACCCGGCGGGTGATCCGGATGTTGGGGCTACCTTACTGTATTTCTTGGCGGGGTTGGTGTCTTGGCGTGAGAAACTGCCGGATTTGGGTCAACTCTTTATCAGGCTTTGATTGCGGCCAGCGGCGTTCGGTCCGCACAGCGGACCCTACGGGCGCGGCCGTAGGGTCCGCTGTGCGGACCTGCGACCTAAGCGCTCAGGGTCCCACCGAGGTGGGGCCGGATCAGCTCGAGCATGGACTGGTGGATCTTGAGGTTGCCGGCCACCAGGTTGCAGGTGTCGAAATAGCGGCCGCCGCCGGCCAGGTCGGTGACGGTGCCGCCGGCCTCGGTGACCAGCAGGGCGCCGGCGGCGAAGTCCCAGGGGCTTAAGCCCAGTTCCCAGAAGCCGTCGGTGCGTCCGGCGGCGACCCAGGCGAGATCCAGGGCGGCGGAGCCCGGGCGGCGCAGCCCGGCGGTGTTGAGTGTCATGTCCTTGAACATGCCAAGATAGGCGTCGATGTGGCGCTGGTCGCGGAAGGGGAAGCCGGTGCCGATCAGGGCGCCCTCCAGCGAGGGGCGGGTGGCGACGCGCAGGCGCCGGTCGTTGAGTTGGGCGCCCTCGCCGCGGGCGGCGGTGAAGAGTTCCTCGCGCAGGGGATCGTAGACGACCGCGCACTCGAGCTGGCCGCGGTGGCGCTGGGCGATGGAGACCGCGAACTGCGGAAAACCGTGGAGATAGTTGGTGGTACCGTCCAGGGGGTCGATAATCCACTCGAAGTCGCCTTGACCCTGGGCGCCGCTCTCCTCGGCGAGGATGGCGTGGCTGGGGAAGCGGGCACGCAATTCCTGGATGATGGCCTGCTCGGCGCCGCGGTCCACTTCGCTCACGAAGTCGTTGCGGCCCTTGGTCTGGGCCTTGATTTGGTCGACCCGCTCGTAGTAGCGCAGCAGCACCTTGGCGGCGGCACGGGCGGCACGGATGGCAATGTTCAGTGTTGGGTTCATGTCCGATACCATACCCTAAGGGGTGCGCCTGGCAAAGATCGACAGTGGACGATATTCTTGAACGACCCTGGAACCCCATGACCGAACCGACCATCACACCGCCGCTCCCGCCCCCCCTCGCGACCCTGGCCCGCATCCGCTTTGTGCTGGTGGGTACCACCCATACGGGCAACCTGGGCGCGGCCGCGCGGGCCATGAAGACCATGGGCCTGACGCGCCTGGAACTGGCGAACCCCCGCTCGCCGCCGGACGCGCAGGCCCTGGCGCTTGCCGCCGGGGCGGATGACCTGCTCCAGCGTGCCGGGGTCCACGCGAGCCTGGCGGGGGCGCTCACCGGGTGTCGGCTGGTGATCGGGGCCAGCGCCCGGCTGCGCTCGCTCCCCTGGCCCCTGCTGGAGCCGCCGGCGGCGGCCCGGTTGCTGCTCGCGGAGGCGGCGTTGGGGGACGTGGCCCTGGTCTTCGGGCGGGAGAGCTCCGGCCTCGCCAACGAGGAACTGGCCTGTTGCAATTCACTGGTGCACATCCCGACCGACCCCGGATTCGGCTCGCTGAATCTGGCCGCCGCCGTGCAGGTGCTCGCCTACGAGGTGCGCCGGGCCTGGCGGGAGGGGCAGGGGGTCACGCTGGTCGAAGGGCCGCGGGAGGTCGCGACCGCCGAGGCCCTGGACGGCTTCCACGCCCACCTGGCGCAGACCCTGATGGAGATCGGCTTCGCGACCCCGGACCAGTCCGCCCGACTCCTGATGCGGCTGCGGCGCCTGTTCAACCGGGCGCGGCCCGATTGGGTGGAACTCAACATCCTGCGCGGCATCCTGAGCGCCGTCCAGGGACGCAAGCGGGCTGGGCGCACGATCGCGGTGCCGCCCGGGCCGACGGATGAAACCAAGATGCAACCCCATGTTTGACCGGCTGCGCGAGGATATCGCGAGCGTCTTCGAGCGCGACCCGGCAGCGCGGACCCGCTTCGAGGTCCTGACCACCTACCCCGGGCTGCATGCGGTGCTGGTCCACCGGCTGACCCACTGGTTGTGGCTGCGCAAGCTCAAGTGGCTGGCGCGGGTGCTGTCGAACGTGGCGCGCCTCTTCACCGGCATCGAGATCCACCCCGGGGCGGACCTCGGGCGGCGTCTTTTCATCGACCACGGCATGGGCGTGGTGATCGGGGAGACCGCCGTCATCGGCGACGACTGTACCCTCTACCACGGCGTGACCCTGGGCGGCACCAGTTGGCAGAAGGGCAAACGCCACCCGAGCCTGGGCCGCGACGTGGTGGTGGGGGCCGGGGCCAAGGTGCTGGGCCCGATCGTCATCGGCGACGGGGCGCGGATCGGCTCCAACGCGGTGGTGGTCAAGACCGTGCCCGCGGGGGCCACCGTGGTGGGTGTCCCCGGCCGCGTGATCGAGTGCGAGCGCGACGCCGAGCGGCGGCGCCGGGCCGACACCGCGGCGCGGATCGGCTTCGACGCCTATGGGGCGACCCTGGACGCCCCCGACCCGGTGGCCAACGCCATCAACCGCATGCTCGACCACATCCACCACATGGACCAGCGCCTGGAGGCCATGTCCCGCGCCTTGGAGGCGCGGGGCATCATGGAGCACTTCGACCACGACGCGGACCTGGATGCGGGCGTGATCGACTCCCCGGCGGCGGTCGCGGAGCCGCCGGCGGGGCGCGCCGGCCAGCCGGGCGGGAGCCACTGATCCCTGATCCGCGAAAGCGCAGTCAGCCGTCAGCCGTCAGCAGTCAGCAGTCAGCCAAATGTGCATCAGCGCCTTGCGAGCCGTCCTGGAGCCGCGGGCGCGCACCCCGCGGGTGACCCGTCGGGCGCCTGAAACTCTTGAAACTCAAAGCTGACCGCTGACCGCTGATCGCTGACCGCTGACTGCTGACTGCTCTTTCTAGACTGGTCCATCTGCCCGATGCCAAGAGCCCGCGGAGTAACTGGGGCATTAATTGATCAAGACGCTTGGGTAATGTACCATATCAAGGTAAACCCCTACCCGGAAAGGCGTTGAGCATGAGAAGGTCCACATGAGACTGACCACGAAAGGGCGCTACGCCGTGACCGCGATGCTGGATCTGGCACTCAACCAGGGCAAGGGACCGACCGCCCTCGCCGACATCGCCCAGCGCCAGGGGATCTCGCTGTCTTATCTGGAGCAACTGTTCGCCAAACTGCGCCGCCGCGACCTGGTCACCAGCGTGCGCGGCCCCGGCGGCGGCTACAACCTGGGGCGTGCGGCCGGCGACATCCGGGTGGCCGAGGTCATCGCCGCGGTGGACGAAACCGTGGACACCACCCGCTGCGGCGGGGCGGGCGATTGCCTGGACGGGCGCCCCTGTCTCACCCACGAACTGTGGCGCGACCTGAGCGACCGCATCCAGGACTACTTGCAAGGCATTACGCTCCAGCAACTCGTCGAGCGGCGCGACAGCGCGGTTTCGCGGGGGGTTGTCGGGTGCAGCGCCGTCGACATCAAGCTGGACCTGGTTTCAAGCGGGGTCCCAAGCGGGGCGGCTGCGGCGCGCGTCTGACCCCTCGCCTGCACCATCGCGATCCCCGTTGCCGCCCGCAACGGCTGTCAGCCCCGCCATCGCAGTGGCCGCACCGGGTATGGGTCCCAAGCCCCTCGGCCGCTGCCGCGCTCTTCACGCGGCCCGTCGCGGCTGAAGCCGCTCCCACAGTGTCGCTGCGCGACTTTCACGGTAAACCTGCGCTGCCTTGTGCGGCACTTGACTCGGCGGCCTGGAGTGACGGGTTATTGCCAGCGACTGCCCATTGGGCCTAGGATCGCACCCAACGGGTGTCGCCACAGGCCGCGTCGTCGCCCATCGGATCGCTGACCCCTGGAGGATTCTCCCATGGCCATCTCACTGACACCGGCCGCCGCCGCGCACGTCGCCCGGTTCCTCAGCAACCGCGGCAAGGGCTTGGGCGTGCGTCTGGCGGTGCACGCCTCCGGCTGTTCCGGTATGGCCTAGGTACTGTGGTGAATCCTGCCGTGCTGGACTTCTCCAAGAACTATTTTGAACTGTTTGACCTGCCCCTGGGCTTTACGGTCGACGCCAAGCGCCTGGCGGAGCGTTACCGGGCCCTCCAGGCGGTGACCCATCCCGGCCGGTTCGCCGTGGCGGCCGACGATGAGAAGCGTTTGTCGCTTGAGTCCTCGACCCAGGTCAACGAGGCCTATCGAACCCTCAAGGACCCCCTGGCCCGGGCCAAGTACCTGCTGGAGCTGCATACCGGCGACCCCGGGACCGACAGCGAGACCAGCAAGGACGGGGCCTTCCTGATGGAACAGATGGAGTTGCGCGAGACCCTGGCCGAGGCGCAGACCAGCCCCAACCCTCGTGCGGCGGTGGCCACGGTGCTGACCCACCTGGCGGAGCAGAGCGTGGCCCTCGAGAAGGAGTTGGCGGGGCTGTTCGCCGCACCCTCTCCCGCCAGTCTGGACGCCGCCCGGGAATTGGTGCGCAAGCTCCAGTTCCTCGACAAATGCCGTCGGGACGCCGAAGAACTGGACGCGGCGATCGAAGGTCACTACTGACCGGCATGGTCGCGCAGTGTTCCAACCTCAGACCAACCATGAACCCCCGCACCGGCGTACGACCGTACTCCCGTACTAATGTACTTCTGTGAGTGCGAATAAGCCCGGCGTAATCGTGGTTGCGGCCTGGCGAGCGGTCCGCGCAGCGGACCCTTGTAGCCCGTAGGGTCCGCTGTGCGGACCAACGACCCACCGCGTGCGGGAGCCGGGTCGGCGGCCGGTCGGGTCAGCGTTTCAGCACTGCTCCCAGGGCAGCCCGCGGAAGCGCCACCCGCCCTTGGTACTGCGGTGGTGGTGCTCGTCCAGATCACCCTCGAAGCCCTCGTCCACATGGTGAACCGCCCGCAGTCCGTCCTTGAGCAGGGCGCGGCCGGCCTCCAGCGAGCGCTTGCCGCTGCGGCAGATCAGGATCACCGGGGCGCAGGGGCTATCGGGCTCGCATACGGCGCCGCCCAAGAGGACCTTGCGGATCTCGGTCGTGAAATGGGGGTTGACGATCCAGTCCGGCTCGTCGATCCAGGGTACGTGTACCGCCCCTTTGGGGTGGCCCACGAACAGAAATTCCATAGAGGAGCGGATGTCCACCAGGACCGCCTGGGGCTGCTCTTCCAGCATCCGGTGGGCCTCATCCGGGGTCAGCGCTATCGGGTGATCGTCACTCACTTGGGGGTACCTCGATTGGTGGTCGTTATCATGCGTTGCACGTCGCGTCGGCAAACGGCGCGGCGGGACCGACAGTGTAGCAAGAGGGTGCGGCCGCCGGCTGCGCCGCGGCCGGAACCAACACGGGAGTAACGCCGGTGGCGAAAAAGAAGCTGAGCCGCTGGCGGCGCCTGCGGGTCGCGGCGACCAATCGCATCGCACACGCCCTGGTGCAACTGGTCGCGCGCCTGCCGCTCCCGGTGCTCCACCGCCTGGGTCAGGCCGTCGGCTGGGCCTTCATCCACTGGCCCAACCGCCAGCGGCGCAACGCCTTGATCAACCTGCGGCTCTGCTTTCCTCACCTGGAAATTCCCGAGTTGATCCGGCTGCGCGACCGCAATCTGGTCGAATTCGGCAAGACCTATCTGGAGATCGGCTACCTGTGGCAGCGCCCGCTCGATCAGGTGCACGCCCTGGTGCGGGAGGTGCGCGGGGCCGAATTCCTGCAACGCCCCCCCGGGCGGGGTCTGATCGTCCTGTCCCCCCACCTGGGGGCCTGGGAACTGGCTGGCCTGCACCTGGCCCGCCAGGGACCCACCGCCATCTTCTACAAGCCCCAGCGCTACCTGGATGATCTGATCCTGGCCGCACGGCGGCGTTGCGGCGCGCAACTCGCGCCCATCACCGCCCGCGGCATCCGCGTCCTGGTCCAGGCCCTGGAGCGGGGCGACTATGTCGGCGTGTTGCCCGACCAGGAGCCCAAGGAGGACAAGGGGGCCGTCTTCGCCCCCTTGTTTGGAATCCCTGCTTACACTATGCTACTCGTCAACCGGCTTGCGCGGCGAACCGGCGCGCCGGTGATTTTCATGTTTGCGCAGCGGCTGCCGGATGCGGCGGGGTTTCGGATGCATTGCATCCCGGCGCCGGAGGGCATCGACAGCGCGGACGAGTTGGTCGCGGCGACCGCCTTGAACCGTGGGATAGAGCAGTGTGTGAGCGTCTGTGCGGAGCAGTATGTGTGGCCCTACAAGCGATTTCGCCGCCGACCGGAAGGTCGGCCCGGCGTCTATGTCGGTCCCCTTGACGACGCGGGCGTGATCGCACTGACTGGTTTCCCGGCCGCACGGCCCGGGCAAGGGTAGGTGTCGCGTCCGCGGCCATAAGCGAGGATAGATAGCGGGCATCGTGCCTGCCTGGTTATATGGACTCTCCCGAAACGGTCAGATGTTTACACCTGGCCGGTTGGGCGTCGTCGACGACCTGCATGAAGTTGTACTGTTACCGGGGCCGCTGATTTGGCCTGTTTTTTTGCTTATGGGCGTGTGCTGATGCCGTGTAACAACTGCTGAAGTTGGCGACGCACGCCGCGGATAAGAACCGCCGCTGATGGTTCAGGAGTTACGACCTATGTCTCGCCCTCTGGCTATTGCCCTGGTATTCGTCTTGGTGCCACTGCCCGTCGCCGCCATCATTACGATGGAGGAGGGTTCGACACGTCTGCCGGTTACCGAATTCGACACAAATTTCTTTCTCACGACCGATGCCCCTCTTCAAATCAGCGCCACTGCTCAGGCAAACGCCTTGTTCGTCGGGCAGGGATGGGGCCTGACGCCATTCTCTGGTACAGACCAATGGGAATATGCCGTGGGTTCGCCTACACCGGGTCCGGACTTGACACTGATGGGTCAATACAATCCGACGTTGCCGCTGCCTGACCCGCAACCTGCCCCCGTCGATTCGTCCAAATTGCAGAACGTGGTCTCCTTCACCCCCATCGGGCTAACGCCGCGGATGGGCGGCATGCTCGACAACTTCTACAACGGTGTGACCTCGTTCCTGTTCACAACCAACATCAATACCTTCAGCACGGTGATTCTGGATGCGGGCATTAATAAGAATGACGATCTGGGCGGTCCCGTCACGTTCGCCTTTTATGGCAGGAACGGGAATTTGCTCCAGACGATCAACTGGGCCAAGGCGAAGGATGGTTCAATCGTCTTCCGCTCCTGGGATGCGATCGACATCGCGGGGTTCCAGATCTATCACCAAGACCCGCGTGGACTCGAGTTCCAGTACCTGCGGTTCGGCATTGAGGACCCGGTCCCGGCACCGGCCCCGGTGGCGCTGCTCCTCAGCGGTCTTGCGTCCCTCGGTTTGCGGCGTCGCCCCCGCCGTGATGCGCTGCGTCCAGAAAACGGGCGGGCAGTCATTTGACCAGGTCCGGGTCGAGACCCTGAGGCTGGCCGCCTCTCGATTATCAACACCTCATCAACGACGCTGCGGATGGCGCCAACCCGGTTGAATTGTCCTTTTTTCCCTGTCGATGGGCGGCCATATCGTGAGCCGGCGTCCCGACAGATCGACTCACTGACGAGCGCGCAGCCCATGATCATGCCACGTCCCCTGATGATCGCCGTTACGTTAGCCTTGGCGCCACTGCCAGCCTTTGCCTCTATCGCGATGAGTTCCGGTTCGTCAAGCCTGCCGGTCACTTCCTTCAACGTCCCGTTCTTCAACCTCAACGACAACCCCCTGCCAGTCGGCAGCGCTGCCGCTTCGGCCTTGTTTATCGGACAGGGCTGGGGTGTGACGGGACCCGTAGACGGTGATTACTGGGAGTACGCGGTCGGTGCACCGAGCGCGGGTAACCTCCAATTGATGGGGCAATACAATCCGACCTCGCCGCCGCCACCCTCACCCACCGTCGATCCAGGCAAGTATCAAAATGTGGTTTCCTTTACCCCCACCGGGCTGGCACCGCGCCTGGGCGGGATGCTGGACAACGCTTACACCGGCGTGACGTCGTTCCTCTTTGCCGACAATATTAATACCTTCAGTATGGTTGCCCTGGACGCGGGTGTAACCAGCGGCGACGGACTTGGTGGTCCGGTCACCTTCAGTTTTTACGCTCGCAACGGTGGCTTGCTGCAGTCCATCAATTGGGCTAAGGCGGTCGATGGTGCTATCGTTTTCCGCTCCAGTGCGGTCGACATCGCTGGGATTCAGATTCAACATCAAGACCCACGCGGGCTCGCATTTCAGACCCTGCAATTCGGGGTCGAGGTCCCGGTGCCGGTGCCGGCTGCCCTGCTGCTCCCCGGGCTGGCGGCCCTGGGCCTGATGCGCCGGTCCCGCGCCGGCCGCCCTCGTCAACGCGGCGGTTTTTTGACCGCGTCCTGAACGCGAGCCACCGGGTCGAGCGACCGCGGCCGGGCAGGCGCCCGGCAGTCGGCGCCTCGGTATCGAAGGGTCGGTAGCCGTGGCAGGATTGGTTGGGGTTTTGGCCCGAACCGGCCGGGTGCCGGAGGTTGGCCTTTTGGGCGAACTGCTTGGGGCGGTAGCGGAGCCTGGACCGGGCAAGGCGCCGATCCATCTCGACGGACCCTGCGGCATCGCCCTTGCCTGTGACTCCACCGGCCCCCAGGAGCCCGACCACCCCCAATTGGCCATCGACCTTGCCACGAGTGTCTGCGCCTGCATGGATGGCCGTCTGGACGATCGTGAACGACTCGCCCGGTCGATACCCGGAGCGCGATTCCCCGCAGTACTCGCCGGTTCGGACGCGCAACTGGTCCTGGCGGCCTATCTCGCTTGGGGGCACGGCTTCGCTGCCCATCTGCTCGGCGACTTTGCCCTGGTGGTCTGGGATCGCCGCCAGGCCCGTCTGCTCTGCGTGCGCGACGCCGTGGGTATCAGACCCTTTTATTATGCGCTCACCACTGACTGGTTCGTCTTCGGTTCCAACCTGAGGTCTGTCCTGCTGCATCCGGCGGTGCCGCGCGGCATGAATCCGGGGATGCTTGGGGAGTACCTGGCGTTCAGCTTGTGCAGCCAGGAGGAGACGCTGTACGCCGCGGTGCGTCGGCTGCCGCCCGCCCACCTGATCCGCGTCGATCGCGGACACCTGTCGCTCGAGCGTTACTGGGACCTCGATCCACAGCGGCGGATTCGCTACCGCGATCCGCGCGAGTACACGGCGCAATTCAGTGAATTGTTTGGTCGTGCAGTGGTTGACCGTCTGCGCGGGGTCGGTACCCCCGGTGTCACCCTCAGTGGCGGCCTCGACTCGTCCGCGGTGGCCGGTGTCGCCCAGCAATGGTTGGACGCGCAGGGGGCAGGAAAGCGCCTGCGCGCCTACTCAGTCACTTATCCCGGTCAGGGGTGTGACGAGAGTTCGTACATCGATGCAGTGGTCGAGCGCTGGGACCTGGTGTCGCGTCGTTTCCCATGGACAGACTTCACCTCCTGTCCCTGGGCCGCGCAGGCGCGTGCCTACCTTGACCTTCCGGAGTACCCCTTTACGACCGCCACCGAGTCCCTGTACGCGGGTGCGCGGGCCGATGGCGTACGGGTCTTGCTGACCGGAGAAGGCGGTGATTTCTGGCAGGCCGGGAGCAACATGCCCCACCGACACCTGCTTGCCGAACTGCGCCTGCGCGACCTGCTGCGGGAACTGCGCTATGAGGCCGGGTACACCGGGCCGGGCAATGCCCTGCGACTGCTGGCGGCCAGCGTCCTCTGGGGCTTCGTGCCCGGCCGGCTCAGGCGCGCGATCGAATCCAGGCGCCGCATCACAGTGCTTCCGCCCTTCCTGTCGCCGACCTTCGTCCGGGCGAGCGGGCTGGAGCAGCGACTCCACTGCGGAGACTGCGCAGAGCGTTTCGCGGACGCATCCCAGTGGCAGATCGCCAAGCGCGCACGTAGCGGCATCCTGGTGCATTTTTACGAAATGATCGAGCGCGGTGCGGCACGCCACGGCCTTGAGTTGCGCCACCCGCTGCTGGATCGGCGTCTCATCGAGTTCGCGCTCGCGGTACCCGACCACGCCCGTCGCCACGCGGGAATCGACCGTGCGCTCATGCGTGACGCCATGCAGGATATCTATCCCGCAGCGGTGAGGGGGCGTTTGAGCGCGGCAACGTTCGGTATCGTCCTGGCGCGGGTGTTGCGCCTGCCGGCGGTGCGGCAGGTCCTGGAGTCTGCGCAACTGTCGGCGCGGCCCTGGATCGCGCCCAAGCCCTACCGTGCCTTCCTCGCGGCCACGCTGGCGGACGCCGCCGCGGGTGCGGGTGGAGCCCCCCGCCCGATGTATCTGTTGTGGATGTTGTTTGCGCTCGAGTGCTGGTACCGTCAAGCCTTTGAAGAGGGGCCTTGACCAAGCCGATTGTGCGTCGATGCGCACATTCGTGCTAGGCTTGGCAAACATGGCAATGATTCGCAGGAGTAGCCTTCATGAACGGTGCCAGCCAAGAATCCAAGACCGATCCCAACCCGATCGCTGAATGCGCCCCCGCGCCTACCCGGCGGCCCTATGAACCCCCGCGGCTCTCCGATTGTGGTTCGCTTGCTGAGTTGACCAAAGGTGGTGGTTTGACCGGCCCCGACCAGCCGGGGATTCCGTTCGGAAACCGGCCCGGCTGAAACCACCGCTCGCCGCTGGCCGCGTGTTCTAAGGGAGCGTCTTGCCGTTGCTTTACTGCCACGGGTTTTTTGATTTCATCGTTGCCTGCGACCGTGCGCTTCCGGAACTCCCCAGGATACCTTCACCAGCACCCGGGGTCCCGGTCTTGGTGGTGCGCTTCGATGCGCCACAAGGGTGTGGGCAGGTCATCGACCTCGAGCCGTGGCCCGACGACGCTGGCCGCGTCCTGCAGGGGCGGGCTGGCGATGCCATCCGCATTCGCGTCCTCGGACTGGCCGATTTTCTGGTTCGGCCCGCCCTGGCTGCCGTTGAATGTCATGGCCTCCCCGACGCGAATCCATCCGACGTGCGGCACTTCCTGCTCAATCAAATACTGCCACGCCTGGTAGGCGACCGTTCGCCGCTGGTGCTTCATGCCGGCGGCGTCTTGACTGATCTTGGTGCGATTGCTTTGGTCGGACCATCGGGGATCGGTAAATCCACACTGGCCGCAAGTTTCGGCGCGAGCGGTGAGGCCCGCGTGCTTGCAGATGACGCGGTTCGCATCATGGACGATGGTGCCGGGGTTCGGCTGATCGGTGCCTACGGGGCCTTTCGTCTGCGTCCGGATTCTCGGGTGGCACTACGATTGCCGGGGGAAGGGCCGCTGGTCGGCCCTGGTAAGACAATCCTGGCCGCCCCTCGGGGGGCGGCGATCGGTGAGGGTAGCCACCCTTTGGCCGCCGTCTTCATGCTCCAGGCAAGTGCTGCGGGAGGTAGCGCGATCACCGCGCTGCCGCTGTCCGGCGCGCCGTCCGTGCTGGGCTTGATCCGCCATGTGTTCTTTCTCGATCCTGGGGACCCGGCGCTGATTCGCCGTCAATTCGAGGCAGTCGGCTCATTGGTCCTTGCCGACTGCGGACTCTATACATTGGACTATCCGCGTCGTTTCGGCGTGCTGCCCCAGGTGCGTGCCAAGATCATCGCGGCCTTGCATGAACGCGCCGGTCGGGGGCTGGATCAGTGTGTCGGTGCGCTCGAGGGGTGATCGCGCGTCGGCGGGCGCGGGGGCGGGGGCGGTTGGTTGGCGCTGCACCTGCGGGTAGCCGAGAGGCAGAAAATGTTGGGCGACGTCCGGCCGCTCATTGATCGCGTGGCCATCAATCTCGAGCCACGCGTGCGCCGCAAGACCCGCAGAGTCGCGACTGACCCCGATCCGGAGCCGACTGCCGATGCCGTTGCGGCGCAACCAGGCCCACAGAGTCAAGGATTGTGCCAAACAGGCCGGGTGGCCGGGCAATAGCCGGGAGGCCGCGGCAATCGACCAGGCCAGATCCGCGATATGTTCGGCGTGGCGTCCGGTGTCATCGCCTGCCGGAGGGTCAGTCGGACTCAGGAGCGCCGCCTGGATGAGTTGACGCCCCTGCAGCCGCAAGCGGAGGGCCGCGAGAGCCAACGTCGGCAAGGCGCGTGCGAGCAACCAGCGGCGCTGCGCGGGTACCTGCAGGAAGCGCCGCATGGCATCAATCGGCCGCATCTGCTGCGGGTGCTGCTACCTCGATCAGCCCTGCGGTCATCAAATCCTGGAGCAGGGTCTTGAGGTCCTGGGTCAGTACCTGCGCCTCCACCTCATACTCGGCGAGGATGCGCGCATAGATCGCGGGGACAGACAGGCCCCCGGCGAGGAAGCGCCAAACGCGCGTCCCCATGCCGTTGAGACTGTAATAGCGCTCGCCGGCAAGGTCGAGGAGCACGGCCTCACCATGGACTTCTTGGCACAGCACCTTCGCGGAGACCCGCAGCGGGGTATCGAATGGAACGGTCAATAGGTAAACTCCTGCATCTCAAGTCACTCTTGGTCCCCCTGCGGGGGGATCAAAGGTCTGCCGCTACCGCGGCCGAGGCGCAAGCCGCGCGTCCGGGGCTCGCATGCCCGTCTGATGTCCAAGGCCTTGCACCGCTATGGTTCGACCGATTGTCCGTAGCGCAACCGGCAACGCAAGACGCGGTGCGACTGCGCCGCGCCCTCTGGCCGTTCCGCCAGGCTGCGGTGGCCAGTTACCTGTTACAGCGCCGCACCGCGCAACGGGTGTGTCAGTATCTGAGTGATGCGGCGATTCCCTGTGCCCTGTTCAAGGGTAGTGCGACCCGGGAATTTCTGTATTCGGACCCCACCGTTCGTCCGGCGGACGACATCGACGTGCTGGTCGCGCCCGCCTTTCGGGACGCCGCGATCGGCGCCCTGGCGGCGCGCAATTTGAGGTTCCAGGGCGCGCGCAGCACCATCAGCCATCAGGCCCTGCTGTACGACGGACATGTGAGCGTCGATCTGCACTGGGCACTTTTTCGCCCTGGGCGCAGCCGCTTCGAGTTGGCCTCCGTGTTGCTGGATACCGTGCGTCCGCTCGGGTCCCTATCCGTCCTCAGCGATGACGCCAGCCTCTTGGTGATGCTGGTCCATCCCGCCTTTACCAAACATGTCAACGGCCGTACCGCCCGGCTGATCCGAGTGGTCGATCTCGACCGGATGCTCCGCCGCGCCGAGCCCGACTGGGACTGGATTCTATCCCTGATCGACGGGGGGGGGCTGCGCACCGCAGCTTGGGCAATCCTCCACTGGCAGCAGTTGCTCATGGAGACCCCGGTCGATCCGGCCGTGCTCCGTCACCTGGAACCGGGCAGACTCAAACGCCGCTATCTCACCTACTGGATCGAACACCAATTGCCCGCGCGGCTCGGGGCGATCCCGGGTCTGGTCCAAGGGGCCTTCACCCTGGCCCTGCACGACCGGCCGGGAGATGTGTTCCGCGCAATCGCCCAACTCTTGAAGGCGCGGCTGGAGTCGGGGCAGACGCTGAGGCACCTGCAACGCCTCAGCCAGACCTTGGACTGACCCCCACAGGCTCAGGTCGATTGGGCCTCCCCGAGCCGATTCGCAAGGATAGTCGACAGCCACAGACTTGCCAACACAAACCCCAAAAACAGATAGAACCCCGCGGCCAGGCTGGTGCCGTTGGTGGTCAGTACCTCAACCGCCGGGCTCGCCTGGCGCAGGTCGCCGAGCTGGCTGCCGACCAGGCCGCTGAAGCCGATATAGGCCATGAAGATGGCGACGACCAGTACGTCGGCCATGGACCATTTGCCGGAGCGCAGCGCGAAGAAGCGTACGCCTGGGGCGTGGCGCAGGCCCCGGTAGTCGAAGCAATAGAGCCAGGTCGCGATGACCTTGAGGGCGGGAAAGACGACGCTGAAGACGACGATCAGTACCGCCACCAGGATCAGGTCCGCGGTCCCGGTGCGCATCAGGACGGAGGCCACGTCGAAGATGCTCTTGCTCTGGAAATAAAGCACCTGATTGGTGAAGGTCACCGGTTCACCCAGGAGTTCGATCGTGAGCCCCGTGATCCGCGCGTCGATCTCGATCATGGGCGTCAGGATGCCCCCGGCCAGCAGGACGAGCGTCGCGCCGGTGAGTAGGACCAGCGGGAACTGATCGAATGCCGGGGGCGGGGCGTCGGCCGCCGCCCGCGCCCGGGGGCCAAGACAGAGGCCGAACAGGACCCCGACCAGGGCGAAGACGCCGAGCACCTGTTGCAGAATCGGCCGGCGGGCGGCGGCGACCTGGGCCTCAAGGGTTTGGTTGCAGGCGGCCAGGTCGAGACAACCATGGGCGGCCATCAGGGCTTCGAGACGGGAGCGGTCGGTCTTGGCGAAGCCGGCGGCGGCCGTGTTCTGCATGAAGGCCATGAGTTGCGCCTTGATCTCCCGCTTAGCCTCGGGTTTGGACAGTTCCTCGACGACGCGCTGCGCGTACTCCGGCACCTTGGTGCGCAAACGGTCGAAGTCGATCAGCAGATCCTGCAGCCCCTGTTGCACCAGCCCCTTGAGTTGGTCGACCACGGACCCGCCGCTGTTGAGATTGTGGCGGCGCAGGGACCGCTCCACCTCCAGCAGCAGGGTGTTCAAGACCTGCTCTACCGCCTGTTTGATCTGGGGCCGGTTGCTCTCGGTCAGTTCAAAGCCGTTGATACGCCGCTCGAGCACCGCGGCGAGGCGCCCCAGCCATTGATCCGCGTCGAGCAGACCGTAGCGGACATGGTTGATCTCGCCTAAGTCAGTTTTGAGCGCCTTGACCCGATTGAGGTCAAGGATCAGGTGCACCGTCACTGCCAGGGCCGCGGTGAACAGCAGCAGGGCGAGGGCGCGGCGAATCATCAGTGCGCTGGACATGCTAGGACTGCGCCGCGTCAGGACGCGGGCTTGCGGGGTTTCGCGGCCCGGTGTAGAGCAAGATGCCTGCGGCCGCCAGCACCAGGCAGAAGCGGAGCGTATCGGCAATAAAATAGGCGCGGTGGGCGTCTTGGAAGGCCGCGAGTTGCGGTGGGGGTGGGGTGCGCGGCACGAAGTCCTCGAAACCCGCGAAGTTGTAGGAGACTGCGGCCCCTACGAGCACGGAGCCGCCGAGCCAGATACCGAGGAGAAAGGCGAGCAGGGGATGGTTTTTCATGGTCATGAAGATGCCAGGCCCTGAAGGGGCGTTGGGTGCGATCAGAACTGATGTGTTAACGCGCATATCGTAGGGTACGCCGCGTACCCGCCAAGCTGCCAGGACCGCCGGAGCCCGGTACGCGATGCGTACCCTACAGCTAATGGACGTTCTCACGGACTGGGCGTCGTTGTCGTTGTCGTAATCGTGGTCGGATTATTCGATTACGACAACGACAACGACAACGTACCCGGGATCTCGGTCAGCACATCAGTTCGGATCGCACGCAGGGCCTTTACCGCTTCAGCCCTTACCCTTCGGGTCCTTCGCGACCGGCGTGGCGCTCGGCGTCAGCACCGGCGCCGGTATCGGCACCGCCGGGCGCTTGTCGCCGCAGGGCACATAGCCGGAGATCGAAGGCCGCCCGGCGGCCAGGGCGCGCTCCAGCGATTCGCAGATGGTGCGCATCACCTTGACCCGCGCATAGGGCTTGTCGTTGCCCTCCACCAGGGTCCAGGGGGCGTGCTGGGTACTGGTGCGTGCCACCATCTCATTGACGGCCTCTTTATAAGCAGGCCATTTCTCGCGATTGCGCCAGTCGTCCGCGGTGATCTTGTAGCGCTTGTAGGCAGTTTCCTCCCGGTCCTGGAAGCGCTTGAGCTGCTCGTCCTGGTCGATGTGGATCCAGAACTTGAGGAGCACGATGCCGCTGCCGACCAGTTGCTCCTCGAAGCGATTGATTTCGGAATAGGCGCGGCGCCATTCCGTATCGCTCGCGTAGCCCTCTACCCGCTCCACCAGGACCCGCCCATACCAGGAGCGGTCATAGATGGTGATGTACCCGGCGCGCGGCACCTGCCGCCAGAAGCGCCAGAGATAGTGATGCGCCTTTTCCTCGTCGGTGGGGGCGGCGACCGGAATGGCGCGGTACAGGCGGGCATCGATGGCGCTGGTGATACGGCGGATGGCCCCACCCTTGCCGCCGGCGTCGACCCCCTCGAACATGAGCACCGTGGAGCGCTTGGCGTTGTAGGCGTGCCAGGCCAACTCATTGATCTCCTTCTGGAGTTCTGCCATCCGCGTCTTATACTTGGGCGTCGGCAGGGATTTGGACAGGTCGAGCTTATCCAGCACGGTGATCTGGGCCTGGGCGCCGCTCGGCATGTCCGGGCTGGCGGTGGTGGTGCCCTGGTCCGGTACGCCAGGATTATTCAGGCGGGTGCGGATGGCGTGCAGCAGGGTCTTGCCGACCGTGAGATCCCGGTAGCGCGGGTCCTCCGCCTCGACCAGATGCCAGGGTGAGATGCCCTGGTCGGTGTGCTGTACGACGCGCTCGGCGACCTGCTCGAAGACCCGGTAGTGCTCCGAGAACTTGGCCTTCTGCGGCATCATCTTCCAGCGGCTGCGATCGTCCCGGGACAGGGCATTGAGGCACGCCTTCTGATTCTCCTCGGACATATGGAACCAGAATTTGACGATGAGGGCGCCGTCCTGGATCAGCATCCGCTCGAATTCGACGATCCGGTTCAACTCCGCATCCAGTTCCGCATCGGTGCAGTGACCCTGGAAGCGGTGTTCGATCGGTGCCGAGTACCAGCCGCCGAACAGGATGGTAATGTCGCCGCGCGGCGGCAGGGTGCGCCAGAAGCGCCAGTAGCGTGGGCGGGCGCGCTCCTCGTCGGTTTCGTCCCAGAAGGCGAAGGTCTGCACGCCGCGGGTGTCCAGCCACTCATTGAGCCGGTTGACCACCTCGCCCTTGCCCGCTCCCTCCACCCCGGAGACCAATACGACCACCGGGATATTGGTCTCGCGCAGCTCGCGCTGGGCCTCCAGGAGCAGGGTGCGCAACTCCTCCTGCTGCCCCTTGAAGTCCTCTTTGCTGACGGTACGCCCGACCTTAGTCGCTTCAAACATGGGGCTTGATTCTCCTCTAAACGAGTTGGCTTTCAGGCCGCGGGATCGGCCGCGGCCGCCCCTGCGCATCCACCGCCACATAGACGAAGACCGCGTGGGCCGCGTGGCGGCGACTCTTGGGGTCGGGCTCGCCTTGGGCCCAGACATCGACCTCGACGCTGATAGACGTGTTGCCGATGTGCACCATACGGGCGTGCAGTTCCGTCAGGTCACCCACCAGCACCGGCGTGACGAAGCGGAACTCCTTGACCGCCACCGTGGCCACCCGTCCTTGGGCCGCCTCGATCGCGATGGTACTGCCGGCCACGTCCGCCTGGGACATGATCCAGCCGCCGAAGATGTCACCGTAGGCGTTGGTGTCGGCCGGCATGGCGACCACGCGGATCGCCAACCGCCAGGCGTCCAGGCGCCGGGGCTGGGGTTGGGTCGGGTCGCTCATGGGCGCATCCCGCGGGGGCGCTCGCCAAGGGGCAGGGGCTTCATGTTCGGCGTCATCAGTCCGTCCTCGTTGATCCAGGGCCGCTCGCCGGCCGGTGCGGCGGATCATCGCATATCCGGCGGGGCTGGTCAGCCGCCACGGGCCGCAAGCGTGGACCGACGATTGATCCGGTTTCCCCGCCCCAACGCCGGGGCAGGATGCCCCGGCTCCCGGGTCGCAAGCGCGGACCAACGATTGATGGGGCTGCCCATCGACCTTTTACCCTACAATGTGCGCAAGACCGTCGGAGAGCCGTCGCGATCGGGGCCCCGGGTTACCTGGCCGCGGGCGCGGCGCCCCCGGGGTTCGCGTTGGCGCGGCCGCGTCGTCCGAGGGGTCGCTCCGTCTCCTGCTGTCCCGCCCGTGCGGCGGTTGGCGTGCGGGGGTTAAAATCATCCGTGAATATGAGGCTAAGTGCGCGTATGTCATCCGAAAAACCGAGGGTTTGGGATAGCGGGGCGGTGATGGCGGGGGTGGTTGCCGTGGGCGTTGCCGCCGCCCTGGTCTATATCCTGGTCAACAAGTTTGCGCCGATCGCGGCCCCAGCCGATCCCGCCGCCATGGCGGCGCGGCTCCAGCCGATCGGCAAACTCAAGGTGGCCCTCCCGCCGGCCCCCGTGGTTCCGGCGGCGCCGGCCGCTGACGCGGCGGCCCCGGCCGCCACTGAGGTCACCACCCCGGCACCGGCGGCCGCCGAGGAACCGGCCGCGGCGGCCGTGGATGAGCCCGCACCGGCCCCTGCCGCGACCGAACCGGCGGCGTCGGACGCAACGCCGGCCGTCGTCGCGCCGCCGCCGACCCTGGAAGAGGCGGCCGTGACCACGGCCCTGGAGCCGCCGGTGACGGGGGCCAATCCGCTGTTGCCCGCGGCTGACGCCTCAGGCACGCCCGCTACCCCGGCGGCACCGGTTGTGGCCGCCCCGGTTGCGGCACCCGCCCCGGTCGTGGCACCCGCCCCGGTTGCGGCACCCGCCCCGGTCGTGGCACCCGCCCCGGTCGTGGTCGTGCCGACGCCGGCCCCAACGCCGACTGGGACCGCGGTCGTTCCCGCGCCCGTCGTGGCCGCGCCCGTCCCGGCCGTCGTCGTGCCGGCCCCGGTCGTCGCAGCGCCCGCGCCGGTCGCGGCCCCCGTGGTCAAGGCCCCCGCCGCCAAGGCTGCACCCCCCGCGGCACCGCCGCCCGCGAACTGGTCGCCGGCCGCGCTACTGCCTTGGAATCGCACCCCCGCGTCCGGGCATTGACCGCCCGCCAGCCGCAAGGCCGCCGCTGATGCGGTGACCATCGTCGGCGGGGCAAGGCTGCCCCGCCGGTGCCTGGCCGGCTCGCCAAGGCCGACCACGGCCGCAGCCTCGAACCTCCGAGTCGGCGTTCAGCGCCGCCCGGGCGAATGATTCACCGGATCCGCACGCCGATGCCGCCGGAGCCCTCGGAACTGCCGAAGGAATCCCAGTCGGTGGACCAGGAGCGCCCATCGCCCCAGGGTTGCGGCCGCTGGGCCGGTGCCGGACGGTCGCCATCGTCGCAGACGCCGGTGCCCAGCGCGCGCCGCAGGCGCTCGACCACGTCCGCCGCCAGCCGGGGGTTGCCCTTGGCCTCGTAGTAGCAGGCGATCTCCAGCAGCTTGGACTTGGCGAGCAGGGTCTGCTCGGTCCCGAAATGCTGTTCCGCGAGCTTGAGATACAGGTCTGCCGCCAGGTGTAGCCGGCCCTCGGCGTGGCGCTGCAAGGCCATGCGCAGCATCAGGTCGCGGGCGGCGCTGTCGGGGTCCCCGGAGCCCGCGCAGCGGGCCTCGGTCCCGGTCGGGGCGCGCCGCGAGCGGGGCTCGATCCACGCCTGGGGGACCCAGGCCGGGGCCTGACCATCGGTGCTCAGGACCTCGGTGATCAGGGAGGCGACAACCTCCAGGAGCGCCAGGTCGCACTGAGGTGAGCGCTTGTGACTGGGCCTGCGCTGCGCCGCCAGCACCCCGATCGGCAGATAGTCCCGCACGATGGGCACCACAACGAAGGCGACCTGCTCGGGCGGCAGCATATCCGTGGCCGCGTCGGCCGGCGCGGCGTCCAGGCTGGCGGCCAACACCGGCTCACCGGCCGCGAAGACCCGCCCGCACACCCCCTCGCCGATCGCGTAACGGCCCTGTTCGAGTTCGGCCGCGGTCAGGCCGTGGGCGTAACGGATATAGATCTCGCTCGCGGCCGGATCCGCGAGCATCACCCGGCCACGCATCAGGCCGCCGCGCTCGTCAAGGTAGCGCAGGATGTCCTGGATGCGCGACTCCGCGTCGTCCCCGCGCGAAACGATGTGGGCAATGTACTGAAGTTCAAGAAGTTCAGTGCCTGGAACATTATTTTGTTTTGCTGTGCTCACGGTCTACTCCAATTAGCCAGTGGACGCTGACACTGAAGTTCGCAGATTCCGCGACGCTCAAGGGCCCGTCATATGCGGGCCTCAAGTTCGGGCGCCGATCCGGGCGCATCTGCGCAAGAATTCCCCCACCGCTGGCGACCGAGGCCGCGTCATGCCCCGGGATCGGCGGGAACTTCACACTTGAGTCTAGGCAAGAACGGGACCGCGTTTTGCGTTGGACCTCAAATATTTGCCCTCCCGCTCGCAAAATGAGTATCAATTTGCAGGAAGCCGAACCATCACAGTCGGTTTATGTCTGGCAGAGTGGGCAGGACTGGCACCCCGCCGGTGATCGGACGCGACCTACCGTTCGGGCGGTTGCTTCGCCTTGTGCGAGGTATTGACCCGGGCCGTCACGAACTGACGCCCCAGGTCACTGACGAAAGAGGGCGGACCGGCGACGCAGCCATGAACGAGGCCCGCCAGGGTTTATGCTTGGGGCGATCTAGGCGAGAATGGGGCCTTGGAGCCCTCGGTGCCGGGCGTCGGGGGCTCGCCAGCACCGCGCAGGAGTGGCGATCCGCGCCGCCAACAAGTTCAGTGTTCTGGAAGTCACGATTGACAAAACAGTAGGATAGCCGCGACATGCTGCTGATGATCGACAACTACGACTCCTTCACCTACAACCTGGTCCAGTACCTGGGGGAACTGGGTGCCCAGGTGCGGGTGGTGCGCAACGACGAACTGAGCGTGGCGCAGGTCGCGGCCCTGGCCCCGGAGCGCATCGTGATCTCGCCCGGTCCCTGCACCCCCAACGAGGCGGGGATCTCGGTGCCGCTGATCCAGGCGATGGCGGGGCGGGTGCCGATCTTGGGGGTCTGTCTGGGACACCAGTCAATCGGCCAGGCCTTCGGCGGGCACATCGTCAAGGCGCGCCGGATCATGCACGGCAAGACCTCGCCGATACACCACGCCGCGCAGGGGGTGTTCAGCGGACTCGCGAGTCCCTTCGAGGCCACCCGCTACCACTCGCTGATCATCGCGCGCGACAGCCTCCCGGACTGCCTGGAGGTGACCGCCTGGACGCTCACCGAGGACGGCCAGCCCGACGAGATCATGGGCGTGCGCCATCGGGAGCTCCCGATCGAGGGCGTACAATTCCATCCGGAGTCGATCCTGACCCGGTACGGGCATGACCTGCTCAAGAATTTCATCACGGGGTGCTGAGCGCAATGGATATCAAGGCGGCCATCACCTCCTGCGTGGAGGGCAGGGACCTGGATCTGCGTCAGATGACGGCGGTCATGCGTACCATCATGACCGGCGGGGCTACGGCGGCCCAGATCGCCGGCTTTCTGATCGCGCTGCGCATGAAGGGCGAGTCGGTCCCGGAGATCGCGGCGGCGGCGGGGGTGATGCGGGAACTGGCGGCGGGGGTCGACATCGCCGGGCTCGACTATCCGGTGGACATCGTCGGTACCGGGGGGGACGCCAGCGGCACCTTCAACGTGTCCACCACGGCCATGTTCGTCGCCGCGGCGGCCGGCTGCCATGTGGCCAAGCACGGCAACCGCTCGGTGTCGAGCAAGTCCGGCGCGGCGGATGTCCTGGAGGCGGCGGGGGTGCGGCTCGACCTCACCCCGGCGCAGGTCGGGCGCTGCATCCGCGAGGTCGGGGTCGGATTCATGTTCGCCCCCGGTCACCATGGCGCCATGAAGCATACCAGCGCCCCCCGGCGCGAGCTGGGGGTGCGTACCCTGTTCAACGTCCTGGGTCCCCTGACCAATCCCGCCGGGGTTCCGAACCAATTGCTCGGAGCCTTCAGCGAGTCGCTGCTCGTGCCCCTGGCGGAGGTGCTGCAACGCCTGGGCAGCCGTCACGTCCTGGTGGTCCATTCCCGCGACGGTCTGGACGAGATCAGCATCGGCGCCGAGACGCAAGTGGCCGAACTGAAGGACGGCCAGGTTCGCCGCTATCAGATCAGTCCGGAGGACTTCGGGCTGACCCGCGCCGGGCTTGATGCCATCCGGGTCCAGGACCCGGCCGGCAGTCTGGTCATGCTGCGCGGCGTGCTCGCCAACCAGCCCGGCGCCGCCCGTGATATCGTCATGCTCAACGCCGGTGCCGCTATCTACGCTGCGGGTCGCGCCGACAGCCTGGCGGACGGGATGCGGCGCGCGGACGAGGCGATCGGCAGCGGTGAGGCGCAACGCCGCCTCGACCGCCTGGTGGCACTGACCCGGGACCTGGACTCGGCGCCCCCGTGAGCCGCTCCAAGGCACCCGCGGTGCGCGATTGCCGCCCCTGCACCGCCTGCTGCGACGGCTGGGTGCGGATCACTGTTGCCGGCCACGAGGCGCGCTGGAACGCCGACGGGACCTCCTGGTGGTAACAACACAACAGGCCGCACCCTCCCGTTGCCTGGCGCACCTGTACCGAGGATGAGCATGGCAGATACCCCCAATATCCTGAAAAAAATCTGTCACCGCAAGGTGGAGGAGGTGGCTGCCCGGGCGCAGCGTCTGCCGCTCGCGGCACTGACCGCCCGGCTGGCCGAGGCCTCCGCACCCCGCGGCTTTGCCGCCGCCCTGAGCGCCCGGGTCCAGGCCGGCGAACCGGCCGTCATCGCCGAGATCAAGCGCGCCAGCCCGAGCAAGGGGGTGCTGCGGCCGGATTTCCACCCGGCCCAGATCGCCGCGAGCTATGCCCGCGGCGGGGCCGCCTGTCTCTCGGTGCTGACCGATGTGGACTTCTTCCAGGGCTGTGACGCCTATCTCGAGGAGGCCCGCGCCGCCTGCACCCTGCCGGTGCTACGCAAGGACTTCATCATCGACCCCTATCAGGTCTATGAGGCGCGCCTCCTGGGCGCCGACTGCATCCTGCTGATCGCCGCCTGTCTGGATGACCGGCGTCTGGCAGATCTGAACGCCCTGGCCTGTGGGCTCGGCATGGACGTCCTGGTGGAAGTCCACGACGCCGCGGAACTGGAGCGCGCCCTGGCGGTCCCGGGACCCCTGATCGGCATCAACAACCGCAATCTGCGGACCTTCGAGGTGAGCCTGGAGACCACCCTCGGGCTCCTGGCCGCGGTGCCTGCGGACCGCCTCCTGGTAACCGAGAGCGGCATCCTGGGCGCCGGGGCCGTGGCCCTGATGCGCCGCCACGGGGTCCACGCCTTCCTGGTGGGGGAGGCCTTCATGCGCGCCCCCGACCCGGGCCTCGAATTGGCCCGGCTCTTTTTCGGCTTATGATCTGCGTCTGCGTTGCGCCGCTCGCGCGTCGAAAGCGGTGTCCAAGCCGGTGCCTGGGCGCCGGAAACAATCCGTCAGGGCACCCCCATGAGCACCTATGACACCGATTTTCATGACTGGATCGAGGAGCAGTCGGCGCTATTGAAAACCGGACAGTTCGCCCAGTTGGATGTCCCGCACCTGATCGAGGAATTGGACAGCATGAGTGCGCGCGAACGCCGCGAGTTGATCAACCGCTTGGCCGTGCTGCTGGCGCACTTGCTCAAATGGCAATACCAACCCGAGCGTCGCTGCACCAGTTGGCGCCTGACGATCAACGAACAGCGGCGGCAACTGGCCTTGCTGCTCGAAGACAGCCCCAGCCTGGCACAGCGCCTGCCCGAGTTCCTGCCGCGCGCCTACGACCATGCCGGCCGCGCCGCGCTGGAAGCAACCGGGTTTTTCAAGTCGCCATTCCCGGTGCATTGCCCATACCGCATGGCCGACATCATGGACGAGGAGTATTGGCCCGACTCCCCGTCGCCATGAGTACCCTCTTGTTCAATCGCCGATCCATTAATCCGGTTTTTTCGCCCAGGCGGGATCCGCCATGCATGCCACTGCCGACCTCTACCATCGGGACTTCCACGCCTGGATCAGCGCTCAGGCCGCGCTCCTGCGTCAGGGGCGTGTCCAGGACATCGACCCGCAACTGCTCGCCGAGGAACTGGAGGCCATGGGACGCCGCGAACGCAACGAACTGGTCAGCCGTCTGATCATCCTCATTGCCCACCTGCTGAAGTGGCAGTATCAGCCGGAACACCGCACCTCCAGTTGGCGCGGCTCCATCGTCGAACAGCGCGTCCAGGTGGGTCGGGAACTGCGCTTGAGTCCGAGCCTCAAGGCCTTTCTTGCCGAGGCGATCGACGAGGCCTACCCCGATGCGCGGCACATTGCAGTCACGGAGACCGGGATTGCCGAGTCCCGGTTTCCCGCGTGCTGTCCGTACCCGGAGGCCGCGATCCTGGACGAAGGTTCCTGGCCCGGCGCCCCGTCGGCGTGAGGCCCAGCGACGAGAGTCCCGATCCGGGCCGACGGTCCAGGTAGCGGCAGCCGTTGATCGCAGCGGTCGCGACGGTATTCGTTGCCAGCCGGCGTGGGGCCCCGGTCATCGTTCGCCACGCCGCAGCCGCGGTTTCAACCCGGCCGATCCTGCCGGGTGCGATCAGACCTGATGTGGTGACCGAGATTGGGGGTACGTTGTCGTTGTCGTTGTCGTAATCGAATAATCCGACCACGATTACGACAACGACAACGACGCCCGCACCTGCCGCCCTTAGCGCGTCCCGAAGACCACGATGGTCTTGCCCTTCACGCTGATCAGCCCCTGCTCTTCCAGGCTTTTCAAGACGCGCCCGGCCATCTCGCGCGAGCAGCCGACGATGCGCCCGAGTTCCTGGCGGGTGATGCGGATCTGCATCCCGTCCGGGTGGGTCATGGAGTCCGGCTGCTTGCACAGGTCGAGCAGGGTGCCGGCGATACGTCCGGTCACGTCGAGGAAGGCCAGGTGCCCGACCTTGCGGCTGGTCTGGCGCAGGCGTTGCGACAGTTGCAGGCCGACCGCGTACAGGAACTCCTTGGCCACCTCCTTGAGGTCGGTCTCCAGCAGTCGATCCAGGCGCTGGTAGGCGATCTCCGCGACCTTACACTTGGTGCGGGTACGCACGATGACGCTGCGCGTGTTCTGGGGGACGAAGAGCCCCATCTCGCCGATGAACTCACCCTTGTTGATGTAGGCCAGCATCAGTTCCCGGCGCTCCTCGTCGTCGATCACGGCCGCCACTGAGCCCTCGATCAGGTAGTACAGGGTCTCGGCCGGCTCCCCCACCCGGATGAAGTCGACATTCTTGTCGTAGGCCTTGGTGTGACAGAACGACAGGAAGGGCTGCAACCAGCCGGGTTCTTCTTTGGGGAGTGTGAGCATAGTCGTGGCAGCGGCCTTGTCGGCGGGCGGTGGATGGGGGGCGGGGTTGGACCCTGATTCTAGGCAAGCCGCTTGGCCTTGTCGAACTATGGTAGCCTCCCGGTCCAGGCGTGGCGCCGCGTCCGGGCGCCCTGGTTTGGTCATCGCGGGGGTCTGCATGAAGGCGCGGGTAAAGTGGATCGATGGGGTTGCCATGTTGGGCGAGTCCGGCTCCGGGCACGGGGTGGTCATGGATGGTCCGCCCGAACTGGGCGGGCGCAACGTCGGGGTGCGGCCCA
>Ga0247840_10002996_pt1 | contig 29166 bp, 28 predicted proteins | sample LaCruzMarch2015__FD_192404 | JGI IMG/M metagenome (GOLD analysis project Ga0247840, IMG submission 192404) | Freshwater microbial communities from meromictic Lake La Cruz, Castile-La Mancha, Spain - LaCruzMarch2015_17m | ecosystem: Environmental > Aquatic > Freshwater > Lake | place: Spain...
AACCACTCAACAGGCATCGTAGGCGGGGACTGACTGAACCAACCGAGGAGGAATTTGCGGAGTTGATGGAGTTGTGGGAAGAGAGTCGCAGGGAGCAACGGAAACTCTCCCTTCAAATGCGTTTGGAAATCGCTTTGCAGATGCTTTGGCCATCGTAAGTGGAATGGATGCCTGAAGCCGCTCCCGCTTTGAACTCATCGGTGCTTCTTAACACTATATGAACTGCGTTCGATGCGCTCGATGTCTTCCCGCAGATATTTCACCCTTCGTCCCATTTTAAAAAAGGGTAGCTTCCCTGCTTTTTCTCTTCTTCTCAGGGTTTCGATTGTGACTCCCCAGCGGTTGGCGAGTTCCCTTCGTGATAGGAGTTGTGCCAGAGGTTCTTTTTTCCTGGGAGATTGGGCATGGTTCATGATTATTGCGGCCATTTTGAGGAGGCGGGCGGTCTCCTCGTCTTCGATGAGTTTAAGCTCTCCCAACGCTTTGTTGAGCGCCTCTTCGTCGAATCCCCCCATTTGTCCGGCATCCAAAAAAGCAAGGATGTTGCGGCGGATGATTTCTACTGTTTGCTCTGTCGGTTGGGGAATGATGGCGCGAAAAATGAAGTTCACCATGTTCCGGATATTCATGGTCGCGCACGACTCGCTGTCGATCGTTTGCGTGGCAACCTGCTCCGGCGAGAGTCCTGTGACTGCGGAAACAAAGCGAATGAGGCGGGCTGTGCGTTCGCTGAGAACGATGTTCAGATGAAGAGGCTTTGCAGCCTCTTCGTTATCCCAATTTTCAAGGCTGGGATTCTCTTGGAAGCGATTATTCATTTTCCCGCCTCCGAGTCGTTAAACCACTCGCGCATCACAAATTTGCTGGGATCGAGTTCCGTTTCACCATCCCACCGGTAGGCGCAGAGTCGACCAGACTTGCCGCAACCATAGTCGAGGCAGGCCAGGCGAGGCGTGATGGGTGCGGGGCGCATATCCTTGAGCGCGTAATGACCAAAAAAGGTGAGAGGAGCATCGCCATCGTAATCAATATACGGAACATTACTAAGCGGGTAATCTGGTATGGATGGATCGGGCGGAAAAACGGCCTCGGAGGCTCTCGTATCGCGGATATCGGTCCACCATTTGACTCGAACTGCAGAGCGGGCAACGCCATCGCCGGTGATTTGTCGGTTTGATCCCGGCATGATGCCTTCTGGGCCGTTGATCAGCAGCGAAATGGTATCGTAGGCGCGAGTGCCTTTACTGCTGTAATGAACAAGTTTTTCGCCCTCCAATCGGCCGATGGCATTGAGTTCCTCGATCGCCCTGTTGTCCCAGCATGCGTGCACAGCGCGGATCGGGCCCAGATCGAGGGAAAGGGGCAGGCCTGCAAACCAATGAATCCAATCATTGATCTCGCGCTGACTGAGTTGGGTCATGGTGGCTTGGTGTTGGGCTTTCCTCGTTGGTGAATGTTTTCGCAAGGGGCGCCCGTCGGGGCCTTCGGTGTGATACCGGATGGCGTTGACTTCATGATTGCCAAGAATGGCGTGGGCGTTGCCGCTTTCCACCATGTTGCGGATGGTGTGCAAAACCTCGCGAACGTGGGGGCCACGATCAATGTAGTCACCGAGGAACACAGCCTTGCGCCCCTTGCGGTGGCAAAAGCTGCCGGATCGCAACTCGTAGCCGAGTTGGTGGAGGAGTCGCCAGAGATCCAAGGCACAGCCGTGGATGTCTCCGATGATGTCGTATGAGTTTGGTATGGTTTCTGTTTTCACGACCCAAATATGCTCAGAATTTTTTGTGTTGAATATGACAATAAAAATATATTATGTTACTTTTCAGACATGTTTCAAAACCTTCTCTCCCAATCAGGAATTTCATTGGAAAGACTCGCCAGCTTTTGCGATGTCGCGGAACTCGGGTCAATAGCTGCAGCCGCTAAAAATGAGCCTGCGCGGCAGTCGCTCATCAGCCGTCAGATTCGTGAACTTCAGGAATACTTCGGAGTCGAACTCGTGAGGCGCAAGGGCCGTGGTCTCGAACTTACCGATAGTGGAAAAGAGTTGGCTGCTGTGGGACGGGAAAATTTCAAAGGCATCAAGGATTTTGCCGCCCACTGCAAGGAGAGTGAATGGACGGTGCAGATCGTGGCGTCAAACAGCGTTGCATTTTGGCACTTGGTGCCGGCCATCAAGTCGCTCCAGGCGCAGGCGAAGGGAGTGCGATTTGAAATTCATCACGAGCAAACCCGTGAGATGGCCAATGCCACGCGTGAGGGAATTTATGACATAGCATTTGTGCGAGAGGATGCCATTCCCACGGGAATGAAGCGTGCATCCCTTGGCAGCGTGGGGCGAAGTCTTCTGATCCCAAAGGCACTCGCTCCGACCCGTCCGAAGACGCTGGCTGCGGCATTGGTTTCCATTCCGCTGGCATTGCCAATCGGGGGAAGCGTGCGAGAAAATGCGGAGCGGTTGGCGGCAAAAACAGGCAAGCTGCTGAAAATCGTGCTTGGTTGCACGAGCTATATTCAAGCAGCGCGTGCTTTGGAAACCGAAGCCTGCGGCACGGTGCTGCCCGATCTGGCGAAGCCCGCTCTAAAATTGGAGAAGTTTCATGTTTTTGCGCTTCCTGAAAAATACAACCTCTGCATGGCTTGGAGTAAGCGAAGCACCGATACGCGTCCTCAACTGCTATCCCTCATTGGCACAATGCAGAGCGTTTTGAAATGGTCTGGAAAATGACATTTCAGGAATTTTCAACCCTTGCCGAAAAGTCGCCCGAAGGCGTTGTTCTGCTTGAAGGACGACGAAGCATTCCTGTGCACGATGCGGCAGTGGCAGAGGGATTGGCGCGGGCGCTTGTCTTGAAGTTTTCCAGACTGCGCTTTCGCTCGGGCAATGCCACCGGTTCGGATGAAGCCTTTACGGGCGGCGTGGCGATGGTTGATCCCTCGCGCTTGGAAATTGTGGCCCCATACTCTGCACATCGAAAGAATGAGCGACATGCAGGCGCGCTCTACACATCGTCGGAAATTCTGACGCCCGAACAAGCCCGTGACATCGAGGCCCAGTCCATCCAAGCGAGTCCACAGAACCGCCGGATTATTGGCATGCGCGGCAAGAAGGGTCCGCTTGGCGCCAAGGGGGATTACCTTGTTCGCGACACGATGAAGGTCATGGGAGTCCCCGGTCATCTTGCCAAGCCGATTTGCGCCCTCTTTTTTGTAAATCTCGCCGATCCCATGGAAGGCGGCACCGGACACACGATCCGCGTTTGCCAGAGGGAGGGTGTGCCTGTGATTTATCAGGATGAATGGAGCTGCTGGAAAATCTGATTGCGACGATTATCCCAATCCCTCTCGGATGAGAAAATCCCTCGGAGTGGTAACAAAAACTCCGTAAACTTCCGTATTAAGAAGCAGCGCAAAATCCCGGGCGTCCAATGTCAGGAGAACATCAGGCTTTGACGCGAGCGCCGATATGAGAACTGGCCTTGTCTTTGCCCTTCTCGATAGAGGGCCAATATTTTTTGAGCCGCTAACGGGCATCTTCGTGAGTGCGAGGCTGCCCATGCCCTTTGCAAGGTAGACCTCAAAGCTGTATTTTGAATGTGCAAGCAGGAAGCAAAATGTATTTTTAAATGTCGCGGAACGCGTTTATTGGCCTGCGGCGAAGATAGGCTGTGGCTTCGGCAAATTTGAATTCCGATGCAATAAAACAGAGTTTGAGAGTGACCTTGTGCATCAAGGAGCCGGCGGTGACTTTTTGAGGTTGACCCATCCTGAGAGACGGACGCGTTCCACCAGTGCCATGTGAGGCACTGTGAGCGCAGCCAGTCCGACAAATACGATCTGAACGATGCGTGCGTCGAGCGGCGTGGATTGGAGGAAATACCAAGCGATGAGGGAAACAACCAGCACACCAAACATGGGTAACAAGGCCGCAGCGAGAACAAAGAGGCGCGATGATTGCGCCGAGTAGTCGATGGTTCGGAGGATATGCCGCGCACTGTGCATGGCGCAAAAAAAGAGCGTGAAAGACAGGAGGGGTGGAGCAAGCAGCGAGAGTGCGGCTACGGCGACGAGTTCCAAGGCTGTGAGCCAATCCGTGCGACTCCTCTGGATCGCAGCCAGTATCAATCCGCCGAGCCAAGGCCATGCAAGCAGTCCGAGCCACGGCATAACGAGGGCGGCAGCACTTTCGCCAGCGAGAAGCGAAAAAAGGCGTGCCGTTTCGACAGCGTGCAGTGCGGTAGGAAGGATGACGACTGCACCTCCGTAGAGAGCCCGTGTAGGCCATGGTGTTCCTTCCACCGGGTCACCAGAAAAGTGAAAGGCCGAGATAAAGAGGAAAGCCAGGAGGAAAATAGCGGGCTGTAGAAGCCATATCCCCACAACCAATGCGGAGAGGAAGAGGTATATCGAGCCAAAGAAAATCCAACCGCGTAGGCTATCGATGCCATAGATTTGGCTCGCAAAAATGGTATCGAGTGCGCCGTGAGGGACACCAAGGACAAGGATGAGAGATGCGATGACGAGCAATTCGATTTGTGAGTTGAGCTGCCCCAAGGATGCCGCCATGGCAGCCAAGAGGATTGCTCCGCAGCAAAAAACCAATCCTTGTAGACGCAACAGGCTCATACGCTCTGGCCTCTTGGTCTTTTGTGGGCGCGGCCTGCCATAAAATCTGGGATTTCTGCTAAGAACGGCCACGCGGGCAGAGAAAAAGCGACTGATGCAGAATCGGCCAGAGTGGCTTGGTCACTCATAAAACGAATGAGCCTGTATGGATTTTTCATTTTAAAAAGTGAGAGATAAAGATCCGGCGCGATTTCGGGCCGGGCACGGAGGACGCGCAGGAACAAATCGTCCATGGTTCGGAGGCTCCAGGAATCGGGAGGATGGTTCACAGGGCCATGCCCTGAGGAGAGGGCCAGCGCACAGGCTTGGGCCCAGCGTTGGATTCTTTGGAAGGCAAAGCCAGATGAAGACCTCGCCCCACCAGCGGTGACTCCCACGCGCACAGATGCGGTCTGTGTGGCAGGTGAAGGATTTGTGAGACCCATGGGAAGGATGCCGTGTTCGGTCTTCCTCACCGAATATTTTGACGCACCAATCTGAGCAGAAATGCCGAGGTCAAGATCACGGGAGAGTTCGTCTGGCCCGAGTGGATCTGGGGCGAAGACGGTGAACTCGATGAGGGCGCGTTGCGGGGAAAACGGCAGCACATAGATGAAGGGAATCCGATCGTTTTCGATTGGCAAGAAATTCATGAGGGAAGCAGAAGTTGTATCGAACGCAGGCACCTCGCATTCGATTTCCCGGCCCAAAAAGGATTGCCACAGCACCGCCTCACCGGCTTGGACAGGCAGCAGGGGGCGCGTGTCGACAAGAAACCTTGCTGCATACGGCCCTGCGTTTGTTTCAATCCGCCAGAGGTCGCCATCTCTCCAGGGCTCGGAGGCAAGCGCCGTGCCTGTGGCAAGTTCCATACAGGGATTTTGCGCGATCTCCCGGACCGCAGCGGCGTAAAAGGTCTCGGCGGCGATCATCTCATAGGGAGTCGTGCGACAGTCGACATTGACACGGCGGGTGTGTGTTTGCAGTGAAACGGAATGCCAGCGCTGAGTGACCAAGTGGCGGAGTTGTGCGGAGTCATTTCCCCAGAAGCACCATGTGCGATCGTTGGCGTATTCGCTTCGGGGTTCCACGATGAGGACTCTTTTTTTTTCCAGGCGGTTGGAAAGCCTCATGGCAAGGCTGAGGCCAGCACACCCGCCCCCAATAATGATCAACTCGAAGGGAAAGGTCATGCGTTGTTCCCTGTGCCGGGGAAACCCCTTAGAGCCACATGCAGGCTGGAATCGTGACTCGCTGCGGGGTGCCAGAAGAAGTTTGTCAGGGGAGTGCGGAGAAACGCACTTGCGGTGATGATTGCTTTTTCTGGAGAGCCCACCACGACCCGTTGGCTCCAGTAGTCGCAATCGCGGCGACGCAGTTGGGTGCCGATGGCGCGATAAACTCGGGCCGCAGCCAAGATTCCACACCGTGCTCGAAGAGGAAGATAGGCGAGACCCCTTTCTCCGCTGACATAGTAGAGGTCGGCTTGGTCGAGGAGCCAAGAAACAGATCGGCGCAAAAGAGGAAGAAGATTTTCCTCGGGCAGGACCAGATCAGCAGGCTCTATGCCTCCAATCATCGTTGCAGGAAGATAGCAGCGGTTCATGGCCGCATCTGCCGCAATGTCGCGGCAAATATTTGTGAGCTGCATGGCGATACCGAGATCGATTGCATGCGGGTAGGCGACGGGGTTGTGAACATCCAGCACACCGCACATCATGACCCCCACAGTGCCAGCCACGCGATAGGAGTAGCGAAGTAGAGACGCTTCGTCTGGGATACGCACAGAGTCGAGGTCCGAAAGCAGACCCTCGACAAGCTCGAGAATGATGGCAGGGGATATCCGGCACTCGTGCATGAGGTCGAGTCCATCGCGAAGTATGGGATCGGAGGTGATACCTGAGCTCACCGCGCTGCGCACTCTGAGCAGTTTTTCCCGTGCGGAGTCGCGGGATGACGCCTCGTCGGCCAAGTCGTCAAGGTGGCGACAGAAGGCATAAAGTCGCGTTGCCCGCGAGGCATGCGGCTCTCCAAGAAAAGTGCGCGCCCAGTGAAAGCTCCGGCCTTTCGACGCAAGGGTTTCCTCGGCGGTGGCCGAGACTGGGAGGGTAGCGGAAAGCATGCCCGATTTCACGGCTGGGCTGGGGTTGGCACCAGCGTGTCGAGCACCTTTGCCGAGCAGATGACGCCTGGCAACCCTGCCCCTGGGTGCGTTCCAGCCCCCACAAGAAAGAGGTTTTTAACTCCTTCGGCTCGATTGTGGAAGCGGAACCACGCGGATTGTCTGAACAAGGGAGCCACGGAGAAACCTGCGCCGTGCACGCTCAGATACTCGCCTTTGAAATTCTCGGGTGTTTTAAAGAAATCTTCCGTGATGCATGAAGAAAGGTTCGGCAGGATGGTTCGTTCGAGTGCTTCGATGATACGCTCACGGAGACGTGGACCCTCGACTCCCCAATCGATGCGGGCTTGGAGATTGGGGACAGGACACAGCACATAGAAACTATCGCACCCTGCTGGGGCAAATGTGGAATCCGTGGCAGTCGGCCGATGCAGATAAAGGGAAAAATCCTCGGCCAGTTTCTTGTGGTGGAAGATATCCTCGAGGAGTTCCCGATAGCGTGGCCCCATCCAGATCGTGTGGTGGGCGACATCGGGATAGGTTCGTGTCGTTCCAAAGTAGAGCACGAAAAGCCCCATCGAATAATGGGCTGCGGCAAGCTTGAGGCGCGCGGAGACGGCCTGATCCTTAGGCGGGACCATGTTGCTGTAGAGATGGGCGGCATCGGCATTTGAAACCACCACATCCGCGCGAAGAACTTCTCCATTGGCAAGAACCGCCCCCTTGGCAACTCCGCCCTCGATGTGGACTGCGTGAACAGTTGTGTTGAGTTTGATCTCAATCCCCTGACGCTCCATGAGGGCCCCGAAGGCTTGTGTGATGGCGCCTGTGCCGCCCATGGCAAAGTGCACACCGTGCGCTCGCTCCAAGTAGTGGATCAGTCCGTAGATACTCGTCGTGTCAAAAGGATTTCCACCCACGAGGAGCGGTTGAATGGAGAATGCCTGACGGAGCTTCTCGCTTCTCAGATGGCGTGAAACCATCTGCCAAACGGTCTCGTAATTCCGAAGACCGATGAGGCCGGGAATCTGTCGCACCATGGTCAGGAAGGCATCGAATGGTTGGGCGGACAGCTTGGTAAAACCGACATCGTAGATTCTCTGCGAGTGGGCGAGTAGAGCCCGGTAGCCATCGCAATCGCGCGGCTCGATACGGGCGATTTCCTCGAGCGTTTCCTCCAAAGTGCCTCCGTAGTCAAAGTGGTCACCATCAGGAAAGTGAAAGCGATACCAGGGCTTCAGCGGGACGAGGGTGACATGCTCGGAGAAACGCTCGCCAAAGAGGGCGAACAGCTCTTCAAATAAAAAGGGCGCTGTGATGACCGTCGGACCGGCATCGTGGCGAAAGCCGCCTTTTTCAAAAACCTGCCCCCGCCCACCCAAGGCCGCACAACGATCGACGAGTGTTACGCTGTAGCCTTTTGAGCGGAGACGGAGTGCGGCAGCGATACCACCGAAGCCAGCTCCTATAACGAGAGCATTCATTGGCGCCAGTCTTTTAGAATCGTTGGCAGAGCGCCAGCGCAAGATCCCTCAGAAATAGACCGGAGTTGTTCGGCAAGCGATTGGCAATATCGATTGTGTTCTCGAGTCGCCGAAGAGCCATCTCACGGGCAAGCACCTGAGAATTTTCGCCATGGCCGGCGGCTTGGAGAACGAGAAGTGCATTCACAGCCCGAGGCCCATCGTCACCGGCAGCGTCACTTTCGATATCTGCGATGTCATCCATAACTTGATAGCTGAGGCCGAAGCCCTCAGCAGCTTCCCGCACCTCGCCGAGCCACGCCTTTTTGTCAGCCAGCAAGAATGCCATCTCCAGCGGAAGACTCAACAAAGCACCGGACTTCGCGAGTGCCATTTTTTCATAAAAAGCCATGCTGTCGACCTGGCGACCTCGTGTAGAAAGCTCGCTACATTGCCCGCAAATGACCCTCAAGGTGCGCCGATGAACCAAGGCGAGGAGCTCTGGAAGAAGGTGAATCGTTTTGAGACCTGCAAGTGCAGCGTAGGCTGCGGATAGGAGCAGGTCGCCGGTGCAAACCGCCATATCGTCTCCATAGAGAGACCAGACAGTCGGTTGGCCTCTGCGTGTTTTTTCGCGGTCGTGCAGATCGTCGTGGACTAAAGATGCATTGTGTAGCAACTCGGCAGCGGCAGAAATAGCCATGGAGTCGCCTGAATCCAATCCAAGCGCAGTGCCTGCATGAAAGGCCAAGCGGGCCCTGACCCTGTGCCCGCCCGATGAAAGAACGCTGGACGCTGCGGCGATAGGAGCATCCGCGCAATCCGTCTCGCTTTCGTCGCCGCGCACGAGGACCAACATGAACTCGTTCAAATCGGCCAAAAAATCCTCAGGGAAATCAGACACTGCAAGGGGGGCAACTGCATGTGAAGTCATCATAGGAACGGCTTATACCAGCGCAAGGGGCTCATGCGGCCAATGGAATCGCAGGAGCCCCGACACGGAATCCGAATATTTGAACTCTCAAGCTCTGGGGGAAGAATCCCCCAGAGCAGATGATAGTTGAGACGGATGGTTTAGTTTGCTTTGGCTGCTTGTTTATCTGTCTCGCTGACTGCTGCTGTCCAGATGATCACGCCGAAGGCGATTTTGTTGACCACATCAGCCAAGTTGTAGGTCACATTCAACAACACCATGCTGTCTTTCGGGGAGGCACCGGTGAGGTAACCAAGGAAGTAACCGATGGGGTAAATGGCCCAGCCAACCACAACGATCCAGCGCATGAGGTTGAACGCCGTCTGAACTGATGGAGGTGCGGAGTCTGCGTTGATCTTACCAGCCTCGCCGAGGAAGATTTCCCAGAGGATGTAGAACCAACCAAGCATTCCAATGATGAAACCGAGCCACACATTTATCCTTCCAGCCTCACCGAGGTATCCACCAATCAACATGACCAGTGTGCCAATCATCAGCCGCCAAAAAACTCCACTCGGGACTTTAGTGATTGCTGAGAGAATGAGGTAAAACTCTACCATCAACAATGGAACAGTAATGATCCAGTCGATGTAACGGAATACTGTTGGACTATCGCCTGTGCTCACCCACACATCGCGCATGTAAAAATAATGCGATGCGGCTACGAGAGTGACGAGTCCGGAGACTGTCAGGGATGTTTTCCACTTCGGGGAAACGCGCTGGATTTCCAAAAAGAAAAACGCCGTTGCCGCAACGAGCGCCATAGAGATCATCCAAAACGATACACCAACAAGATCGTCAGCTTTCAGATCGCCGCCAGAAGCGGCAAATACATCAGTCGGTAAGGCTAACGCTAATAATCCAATTAAGGATGCTTTTGTTAATAAGTTAGGGTTTTTTATGTTCATTATTTTGCTTTTTTATTTCACTGCATTTTCCACTGACATTGTATAAAGAGTGTTAGAGGGCAGGGGGGGCTGAAAGCTGGCGGAGAGGGCCTATATCTGTTAGCCACACAGCTTATACGGGAGGATGTCGATGAGAGTTGCAGTTTTTTGCAGAAGAACAACCTTTTTTTTCGGGGAAGGCAAAAATGCTGAGGCCTTCGGGAATGGCGTTTTCTGTCCAACGAGCGCGATCGGGAGCGGATTATACCAATGTCTTTAAGGTTGTAGATTTTCAAAGGCATTTTGTAGGTCGGGCGTCCCGCCTGACACAGAGCGACCTACGCCCGCGGGTCTCTGGCTTGGAGCCTACGACTCGGAAAGCGAGAGCGCTTGTCCGCTCATTTTTTGATGAGCCGGGCGGCGGAAAAGCGGAATTACTTGCTTCGCATGACAAAAACTCCATCCCAGTCGACCGGGGGTGGTGAGGCCATGAGTTGGTGGATGCGCTCCAGCATGACGAGCGAGGGAGTGGAGGGAGAATCGGAATTGCGTTCCGGGCGGTTGGGTTCGAGTGTGGCAGCCTCGGTGAAGCAAGCCAAGGCGGCATCCCAGCGTTGAGCCCGGTAGTGCTCGATACCTTGGGCGTAGGTGGCCAAACATCGCGCGGTGGCATCATCCAGCTGTTGGCGGAGGCAGACGACCTCATACATCTCAGCCGGCTCGCTGCGTCCTTTGACGATGATTTTATCGAGGAAACGGAAGACGCACTCGTCTCCTGCAGCCTCTGCCTCGCGTTTGGTCTCGCCGGTGACCATCGTGTAAACGCCGTAGCTCTTTGCTCCACTTTCACAGCGTGCCGCCAGATTCACACTGTCGCCCATCATGGTGTAATTGAATCGTTTTTCGGATCCCATGTTGCCGACAGTGGCATGGCCGGTGTTCAGGCCGATGCGCATTTGCATTCGGCAAACAAAAGGTGGCCACTTATCGCCCTCACCTGCCCACTTGGCGCGGAGTTCGAGCAAGCGTGCGTGGAGGAGTTGTGTAGTTACACAGGCTTTGTAGGCATGTTTTTCCAGCTCCACTGGGGAGTTGAAAATGCCGACTATGGCATCACCGATGTATTTGTCCACGTAGCAGCCCTGCTCCATCAGAATATCCGTCATCGCAGTGAGGTATTCATTCATGAGGGCAACAAGCTGCTGGGGAGTAAGCAGCTCGGAGAAGCCCGAGAAGCCTTGGACATCTGAGAAAAAGGCGGTGATTTCCGCATCGATGCCACCGAGTTTAGGCTCCTCACCACTCTCGAGCATTTTTTCAACGAGAGAGGCTGACAGGTAGGTTCCAAACATTCCGGTGATGCGGCGCTTTTGCTTGCGCTCGTTCGAAAGGTGAATGAGCGCTCCCGCAAATGTGCAAGAAACAGCAGAGCCAAGTGGGGCGACCAGAGGAATGATCAGGTCAAATTTCCCGAATAACAAAAAAGCCGCTCCAATGTAAGATACAACGAGCAGCGCGCCAAAAATTCTGGCCAGCAGGTTGAACCGCTGAGGAACAAAGCAGAATGAAGCCGTTGCGAATCCAAGGAGAAAAATTAAACCGCAGTTCAGCCAAATGGGAGGGCGGTGGATAAATCGACCGCTGATGATTGTTTTCAAAAGGTTGCCGTGCACCGAAACGCGTGGGACGGATGCCAATCCATTCAGCGGGGTGAGGCTGATATCCTTTAGCAGGGCATCAACCGGGCCGATGAGGACAACGCTGTCTTCGAAAGGCGCAAAAAACTCACGCGCCTGTTGTTTCTCCTCTTCCGATCCATTGTCCATCGCCTGCCCAAATGCCATGACATGCACGATGCTGGCATGATGGTCTTTTTCCATCCAAGCCCCGAACCAATTGGGCTCCACGATCTGCTCCATGAGAAGCGGGATTCGAGCCGCCTCAGTGCCATCCTCTTTGGTTACAATCAGATTATCCCTTGTCAGGGAAACGGCTGACTCCTTGAGTCCCCAATAGAGCATGGCCAGCCTGAGGGACAACGGTAAATAGGTGTGATTTGTGGTCCTCGCAAAAAACGGAACGAAGCGGACATCATTGCCAATCGTATCGATCAAGCCAACATGCCCCCATGTCGGACCCACTATCGGGAAAGCCGGCATCTCCGGGGTTTCCTCCTCGTCGCCCGCCTTGGCCTTTTCGAAAAGAAACGGGAAGGAACTCTTCGTGCCAAAGGTCGCTGCAGCTACAACATTTTTGTTTGTGTGAATCGACTTGCCGAGTTTCTTGCTCCCCTCCTCCGCCTCATCACGCCCCAGAGCAGGAATCCCTGCCATAGAGAACACAAAGTCCAATCCCGCAGCTTTGATTCTCCCGTATTTGAACAAGGCATCCAATGCCATGGCAAAATACTCGCGGTTCCAAGGGAAATTCCCAAGCTGCGCAATCGATTCCGTGTCGACATCCACATAGCACACCTTCACAGGAGCATCCATCGACCCGCGCGCATTGATCCTGGCATCGATGGTCTTGACCTCCAACGAAGCAATAAAGCCATCAGGCCCCAGAAAGTTTGCCCTTTCCGCAAAAGGATTCAGGGGAAATTGAGAAGCCAGAATCCAAAATGAGCAGAGGATACAAAAAAAAAGAGCGCTGAAGAATGTCTCTTGGTTGGAGTTTTTATTAAACAAAAGAGGAGCCTCTTGGTTGGAGTGTTGAGCAATGCAAGGGATGAAGTTTAAAAAAAGAAGGCAGGTCTTGCGAGGCCGAAAGTTCAGGGTGGTAAAGCATTTTTCAGGGTTTGAAAATCCTCGCTGGGTCAGGATGCAGGCGGGTTGATGCGGGAGCGCGCTCAAACTTGGGGTTGAGATTTTGCACTGGAGAGGCATAATCGCAACCCACATGAAACATTTTATTCCAGCCCTGCTTCTCGGTTTGACAATGGTCGCCGTCTCAGCGACAGACACTGCCTCCATGCAAGACATCCGTATTATTCTTACCACCAGCAAAGGCCCTATCGAGGCCACACTGCAACCATCCGCCGCACCTGTAACCGTTGCAAATTTCCTGAACCTCGCAAAACGCGGTTACTACAACGGCATCACATTCCACCGCGTCATCCCGCAATTCATGATCCAAGGCGGCGATCCGACAGGCACGGGAAGCGGCGGCCCCGGCTACCGCTTCGAAGACGAGGTCAAGTCAGGCCTCAAGCACGACAAACCCGGTATCTTCTCCATGGCGAATGCGGGCCCTGGAACAAACGGGAGCCAGTTTTTCATTACTCATGTTCCCACACCCCACTTGGACGGACGCCACACGGTTTTCGGTGCCACCACCAAAGGCCAAGACACCGTGAACGCGATCCGCATGGGCGACACCATCGAAAAAATCGAAATCCTCGATCCCACCGACGCACTCTTCACTGCGGAGAAAAAACGCATCGATGAGTGGAATGCCACGCTCGACAAAAAATAGAAAACTCCCGTTTGAAAAAAAAGGCGGAGGGCAACACCCTCCGCCTTTTGTATTTCGAGAGGGGCCTTGAGCGTCCGTGCCTCCCGCAATCTCGTTCCCTGCCCCATAGTAACACAAAGATAACCTTGGAGGGACAACATCGCCTAAACGCTGAAATAAAAAAATATTGACTATACGGCAAGTTCGGGCTGGGAGAACAAGGCCGCATCTGTCTTTAGCATCCTCCGCAACTCGAGATCACTCGCTTCCGCAGGATTTCTCACAAGGAACGGGATGGGTGAAGCCTTTCCGCTCTGAAGCACTCCGTCATTTGAAACGCCTCCCGGAAAAAAACGGGTCTTCAGACATCGCTGCTTTTTCCACAACACACGGCGATGAGAGGAAGGCGACGACCTCTATCGTGCCAGAAATCCATGTCAACAGGAGCTACGATAATTTCGTGGATTTGCAAAATGTCTAACCTCAGCCAAGTTGCAAACATGCGACTTTTTCAGCTTGTTCCTTCCGCTTGCACCCTTCTTGTAATTTTTTCTCCACTCCACGCTGGAGATAAGGAATCCAGAGGTCAGAAACCCGCAGCGCCGATTGTGATTCCAGTGACCGCCACAGGGCCGTCCACCACCACCAAACTTGGCAACTCTTACATTACCCGCTCTCCCGGCGGTCAATCCTTCACCACATCGCAACTCGGCTCGTCGACTGTGACTCGCGATTCCCAAGGCAATACTTGGACAACCAGCAAGGTTGGTAATAGCTATGTCACGCGCGGCTCCAACGGCCAGCAGCAGACTACGACGAAACTCGGCAATTCCTTCGTGACCCGTGACAGCAAGACGGGGTCTACACTCACCACTTCACCGCTTGGCAATACATTTCAGACACGCAGCAACTCCGGATCATCCTGGTCCACCTCGCAGCTCGGCTCCTCGCTCATCACTCGCAGCGGCCAGACCTCTGAGAAACGGGACGGGAAAGCTGCACAGGTGATCGTGATCCCCACAGCGAGGTAGAGCCTCACCTGCCTGCAAGAATCTCTACAAAAATCTCGCCCAGTTTGGCCAGTGCTGGCCTCATTGCGAGATTCCGTGAGCTCCACACGGGGCAGGGAGTGATTTCAGATTCAAGCAACTTGGCCGCTTTCGCGATCGATCCTTGGTCGGCGAACTGACAAAGATTCCGCCAATCGATCAAGCCACACCCCAGCGCGAGGAGGACTTTCTGATATATAACTATTCAGTCATACCATATGAAATCTTGAGGGATAGTCGTTCCTTGCAGTCCTAAATACCTTGCAGGTGTGAAAACAACAAAACCCACCACCACAGAAAAAAGAATCGGACTCGTCGCGGCCAGCCCCGCCGAGTTCCTCGTGCACCAACGGCTCGGGAAAACCCTCTTCGCCGGAAGGGGGCGTGCTGCGTTCATCCTGCCCGGAATCGACCGCGCCTACCTTATCCCCTCAACCTTGCAGTCCGTCGCCTTCCAAGCCGACCAGATCACAGCCGAGAACCAAGGCGTGGAAATTATGGGGTTTGCGATCTACTCGATCGCTCGACCAGAAAAGGCGATCGAGGCCATTGACTTTACCAATCCCTGCCTCGCCCTCGACATGATCGCCTCGCACCTTCGACAGGTAGTCGAGTCTGCGATCCGCAGCGAGCTTGCGAACCTCAGCTTGGACGATGCCCTGCGCAAACGCGGGGCGATCATCGAGCGCATGCGAGCTGAACTCGCTGATGTGGCTGACCGACTCGGCCTCGACATCGCCACCGTGGAGATCAAGACAGTTACGATCATGTCCCGCGAACTTTTCCTGAACATGCAGGCTCCCTACCGCAACAGCATCCGCCTGCAGAGCGAGCGCAGCCGCCTTGAAACTGATGAGATCATTGCCAAGGAGAACGACGCCATGAGGGAGCGCGACGCCAAACGCCAAGCCGAGTTCCAAGCCGCCGAGACCGTCCGACGCACCGCCCACCTCAAGACCGGGGTCGGCCAGGACGCTGAAATCGAGTGCCTGCGCGCCGAGAGCAAAACGGAAACCGAACTTGCAAAACTCGACGCCACAGTCTCCCTGCGCGAGGGCACTGCCGAGCGCCAGCGTCGGATTGCGCGGGCCGATGCCGAAATCCTCGAGATCGAAAGGAACCTCGACGCCGACCGCTTCGCAAATGAACGCCAGCGCCACTTCAACGCCGCCGAGGTCGCCAAAATCATAGATGCCACCGAGCGCCGCACGATTGAAACCGCGAACACCGCCAACCCACTGCGCCTCGTCGCCGCGAACCTCCCCAAGATCACCGAGAATCTGAACTTCGGCCAAATCAACCTTGGCGACCCTGTTCTCGCGCGACTTCTGGAGGGTCTCGCCGAACGGATCGGAAAACCCAATCAAGGAGAGAGCAAATGAACCACCAACCCTACGACCTAAGCTCATCCTGGCTTTATCTGGCCGGAATTTTTGACCCGTCTCGGGCGCGCCGACCTCCCCGTCGGCTCTTCGAAAGTAAAAGGAGTGAAGAACGACGAACCCGTGCAAGGAGCCAACGGGGACGTTGGCGCTCCTAAGGCGAGTTTGTAACGACAAATTTTGTTTTTTACGAATTATACTCGTTACAAAATACGCTTCTGCCCTTAAATCTCGTGACAAGCTCAGTGCCATGCTGGGCAAACCTTTTCAATCCAAGCTAAAGCCGTATGAAGCCGAGTTGAGGAAAATCCTCAGTTCGGGCGGTGGTTTTCGTGGCGCGGCGGCGGAGATTAATCGACGACACGGGTTGAATTTGAGCCACAACGCGGTTTTTTCCTTTCTGAAAAACCGACCCGCTCCGCGCGCCGAGCGAAGGCTTTTTTACGAAGGGCTTCCCACCGATATCCGCGATCAACTCCTCAAGCGCCTCGCTGCAGAGTGGACACACGAATCGACCGCCATCGAGGGGAACACACTGACTCTCGGTGAAACCGTCAAAATTCTGGAGCTCGGCCTCACCATTGGCGGCAAGCCGCTTCGTGAGCATCAGGAGGTTTACGGGCATGCGAGGGCGATCGATTTGATCTACGGAATGGTCCGCCGCGCGCTCACTTGGGAGGATCTATTCGCCCTTCACAGGGCAGTGATGCCCCTTTCTGCGGTGGATTCACTTAATCCCGCGGGCGACTGGAAAAAAGATTTCAACGGAACGACCGGCGTGGTGGACGGCAAGAGCGTTTATATGGAATACGCAGCCCCTGCCGATGTGCCACGATTGATGGATCGCTGGCTGATCGATTTTAACAAAACACGCCCAATCAATCGCCCCGCGCAGGCCGTTGCCGCCTATGTCCGGACGCATATGGTTTTCGTTCGCATCCATCCGTTTTTTGATTGCAACGGCAGAATGGCTCGGCTGATTGCCAATCTCCCAGTTCTGGCCGCAGGCTTGCCACCAATCCTCGTGCCGATGTCGTGGCGAAGCGACTATATCGACCTCCTCTGGCATTACCAAAACACCGTCGGCCGCATCGGTCGCGGGAGTCCGCTTCTGCCTCCGCACCCGGCTCTCCGCGAGTTCAAGGCTCTGCTTTTGAGCGAGTGGAAAAAGACCAGATCGCTTGTCGAAGAAGCCCAGCAACTCGCAAGGCAGCGCTTCTCCGAAGCATCCTGATTTTCACCGATCTGAGCAGCGGAGGGTTCGTATCGTAGAACTTGACAAGGATAATACATTGTATAACTTCGAGTCATGACTTTCCGTTTTATCGAGCTTCAGGCATTCACTGAGGAAGTGTTGCGCGTGGCCGATGAGGAAATCCTTCGGGAGTTTCAGATGGAACTTGCCGCCAATCCTGAATCCGGCGCCCTCATCCAACACTCTGGAGGTCTGCGCAAGGCAAGATTTCGCCTCCCAGGTCGCGGAAAAAGCGGTGGAGCCCGAGTTATTTATCTTTGGCAGCCAAATCTCCGCCTTTTCATCTTATTCATGCTCTACACCAAATCTTCGCGCGCGAATATCAGCGCGGCGCAACTTTCCCGACTACGATCCGCGGTCGAATCAATCAAAACTCAATACAACCGATGAAAACCAAACCAAAAGACATAAACCTGAATTTCGACGATCTTATCTCGCGCGTTGAAGGTTTTGCATCTGGAGCCGAACCTGTAAAGGAAACTCACATTACTATTCCACAACCAATCAAAGCCATTTCCCCAAAACAGATTCGTGCCACTCGGGCATCGCTCGGCTTTTCGCAGACCCAGTTCGCAGCCCTTCTCAATGTTCCAAAGGTCACTGCCATTTCCTGGGAAAATGGAACTCGCAAACCCAGCGGGGCTGCCCTCCGTTTGCTAGCAGTAGCAAAAAGTCACCCCGAAGCGCTGCAAACCGTTTGAGGAAATCCCGCCGACCAGAACGCAAATCTGGAGCAAAGATTTCCCCGGTAACAAATGCGGACTTCGATAGATCGCATCAAAGAAATAGAGGCGGAGCTTCATGATCTGGAAGCTCGCAGGCAGGGATTGCTTGCAGAAATGCGCGAAATTCGGAGTGCAGCGGAATCTCCCGAATTGATTCTCGGTAAAGGCACACCGAGCACCAATGAAGAAAAGATTGATTTGTTCCTGAGCCTTTTTGGTGCGAGACGGTCTCTTTATCCGAAACTTTGGATCAACCGGAAAAAGGGCTCAAAAGGGTATTCGCCAGCCTGTAGTAATGAATGGGTTCATGGAGTCTGTGAAAAGCCGCGCGTGAAGTGCTCTGATTGCCCGAACCAGAATTTTCCACCGCTCGATCATTCGGCAATTCACTCGCACCTCATCGGACGCCACACCATCGGAACCTACGCGATCCGCGAGGACGATAGTTGTATTTTTCTGGCAGCGGATTTTGATGGCGATGGGTGGATGCAGGACATCGAGGCCTACCGCCGCGCAGCAGAACAAATGGGGATTTCTGTTGGCATGGAGCGTTCGAGATCAGGCAACGGCGGTCATGCTTGGATTTTCTTTGCAAGTCCGGTGCCAGCAGTCCTGGCGCGCAGGCTTGGAACGCTGATTGTAGATCGCGCTTCGTCTTTTCACCGGGGCATGAAGCTCTCAACCTACGATCGATTTTTTCCCAATCAGGATACATGCCCCCAGGGTGGTTTTGGAAATCTCATAGCGCTGCCGCTGCAGCAAGAGCCTCGAAAATCGGGGCACACACTGTTTCTGGATGAAAATTTCGACCCTGTTTCCGACCAGTGGTCGTGTTTGGCGAGTCTCCAAAAAATCGATTTAACCGAGTTGCAACGGCTTCTTGAAACCAATTGCAGCCCCGAGAAAGACATCGACCCCACAGAGTCCATATCGCTGAATTTTGATGAGAGCGCATTGAATGTGATTCCACAAGCCGTTCGACGAGGGGATTTCAAAGGAACGCTGAAATTGCTTAGAAGTTCGCAGATTTCCATTCCTCTCGCCGATCTGCCAACAAGTCTTGGAGCATCTCTCAAACGCCTCGGGACAATCGCCAATCCCGTCTTCTATGAAAAACAGCGACTTCGTTTTCCAACGATAAACATTCCGCGATTCATCTTCTGCGGAGAGGAGCATGACGACAAGTTGGTGCTTCCGAGAGGAACCCTGCATGACATCGAAAAGCTTGTTTCCAAAGCAGGCGGAAAGATTGAAGTTATCGACAGGCGACCTGCTCCAGCAACGGCTGATCTTTCCTTCATCGGAGCTCTCACAGCCACTCAGAGCACTGCCGTGGATGCCATTTTGGGGCATGAGCATGGCGTTCTCGTCGCGCCTCCGGGCGCTGGAAAAACCGTGATGGCCTGCGCGGCCATTGCCCGCCGAAGCACACCCACAGTGATTTTGGTCCATCGCAAACAGCTTCTCGATCAATGGAGCGATCGGCTTCAGAATTTTCTCGGGCTCTCAAAAAACGAAATTCATGTCTTGGGCAAAGTGCGCTACCCCGCTGCTCCCGTGGCTCTCGGAATGTTCCCCACGCTCGCACGGTCAGAGTTTCCCGAAGCCCTGTTTGCAAAATATGGGCATGTCATCATCGACGAATGCCATCATGTGCCGGCAGCGTCTTTTGAAGCTGCGATGAAATGCTGCACAGCCCGCTACATTTTGGGATTAACTGCCACACCGAATCGAAAAGACGGATTGCAAAAAATCCTCTTTCTCCAATGCGGCCCCATTCGACACCGAATTGATCTCGACCACTCCGAGGAGCAGTCGAGAACAGTATTTGTGAGGGAATTTTCCCTGCGCCTCCCTGCAGAGAAGGATCGTCTTCCGATTCATCAAATCTGGGAACATCTCATTCAATCTGGCGAAAGAAATCGCGCCATCGCATCGGATGTCGTTGCCGCTCTTGAACAGCAAAGGTTTTGCGCCCTACTGAGCGACCGCAAAGAACACCTCAACGCCCTTGAATCCTTGCTGCGCGAAAAATGGCCTGAGGAAAGCATTTACCGAATCGATGGTTCAACCAAGCAAAAGCTAAGGACGGCCATTCTTGGCAATCTCCGCTCGAAGGCGTCCGAGGGCCGAGCATTCGCGCTGCTCGCGACCGCCTCCTTGCTCGGCGAGGGATTTGATATGCCCGAACTCGACACTCTTTTCCTCGCCATGCCGATTTCCTTTAAGGGCCGATTAATCCAATATGCCGGACGACTTCACAGGTTTTCCGAAAAGAAGAAGTCCGTGCGAATTTACGACTATGTGGAACCCGACCACCCGCTCACGGCGCAGATGTATCGCAAGCGAACCACCGCCTACCGTGAGATGGGTTACTCGATCCAGATCGTAGGCAGCGATCCATTATTGCCATAGGGTGCAATGTCTCAGGCGTGCGGATATCCCCGTCGGCTCATCGAAAAAACCCGTGCAAGAAGCCAACGAGGACGTTGGCGCTCCTAAGGCGAGTTTGTAACGACAAATTTTGTTTTTTACGAATTATACTCGTTACAAAATGCGCTTCTGGCCTTTAAACTCGTGACAATTTCAGTGCCATGCTGGGCAAACCTCTCTAATCCAAGCTAAAGGCGTTGCATTTTTTATTCTGTAAAAGTTGAGAATTATTTTGGGGGCAGGTCAGCAGGTTTCATGTTGAGGTAGATTTTTCCGCTGAGCCACTCTTTGCTGATTTTTTTTGCTGATTTCGCAGAGGAGGGCGGAGATGAGTCGGAGAAGAGAGACTTCGTTTGGAGAGAGGGAGGCACACGGGTTCTGCGTTTGAGTTCCTGATAGACGCGTTCAATGGCGTTACCTGTGCGCATGCGGCACTGCTGGGCAGTCGGGCAAGGAGTTGGTAAAATCATATTTACTGCTCGTATGGCAGGCAAAAGTTCACCTCCGACCTGAACCAGTTTACCTTTCGGGTGAATGAGTTCACCTCCGACCTAAACCCTAATACGGATTTTTAAACAGGATGACAGGATTTACAGGAGGGGGGGTTAGACAAAATTTACAAAATTTACAAAATTACAAAATTTCAGACAAGAATCCGCCTACGCGCTTCGAGATGACTGGCTTGGCTTTTTGGCAAAATCATTGACAGCAGAAGGATGGGGTTTTATTCGAAAAGCAGGCTGCTTTTGGTATTATACAAGTGGTGCCTACGGATCGGAGAGACGCCTGTGCCCCTCTCCAAAAGTCCAAAGGGTATCGGCTTTTGCTTTCACAGGGCATTCAATGAATTGCATCGCGCAGCAGCGTTTTTCTACTGGGGGAGCGGATTCGCGGAGATTTTTGTTACAGGTAGAATTCGTGGTCTTTCTTGAAATTCGCGGTTCAATTTTTACCGCTTGGCCATCCGTGCTGGGCGGGCTCATTCCATTTCCCAGCGGGTCAGGATGTCTGAACTTTGGCACAAACCGTCTGAAGATGAACCTCGGACTTGAAAAATGGGCAGTGAGGGGATCGAACCCCCGACCAATAGTGTGTAAAACTACCGCTCTACCGCTGAGCTAACTGCCCGAAAGCACTGACGATACTGACCTATCGATACATTTTTCGCAAGTCGGAATGCAATGATTTTTGCAATGACTCCGCCGGGCGTTCAACCCCGTCGCACCTTAGGGAGTCGGTTTGCTTGGTGTTACGCCTTGGATGTCGCCGACATTCAGAAAGGGCACGACTCCGCCACCGCTGATACGCGGGAGAACGCCGTCCCATTTTTCGATCGAACGAAGTTGGATGATTTCAGGGCTTTGCTTGAGGGCGAGAGCCTCGCGTGTGATGGCATCCGCGCGGGCCTTCGATTGGATTTCGGTAGAGAACGCCTCGGCCCCGGCGCTGAGCTTACGCTCCTCGGCGCTGGCTTCGGCTTGGGTGACGCGCATGATTTTCTCGTTTTTGGCTTGGAGGGCCATTTGCTCGGCCTTGACCTTGGCCTCGATGGCGCGATTGAATTCAGGGGAAAAATCGAAGTCAGTGATGGCGAGGTTTGCGATGACTATGGCGTTGTCCAGACCTTTTTCGCGGAGGGTGGCATTGAAGAAACTGCCGAGTGCATCTTGGATTTGTTGTTTCACAAGCTCACGCTTCGTCACGAGTTCCTCGGCAGTGAATTTTGCGGTGACACCTTTGACGCACTCTTGGATGGCAGGCTCGACCAGCGACGCTGAGACTTTTTTAAGAGTGCCAATACGCTGGAAAATGAGCGGGGCCAAGGCGCCATTCAGAGAATATTGCATCGTCACCTGGGTGCGCACCGATTGAAGGTCCTTGGATGCGGCTGTAGCTTGCGCATTGCTGGCGGTGAGGCGGATGTCGATTTGGTGAACCTGGTCGAGGAATGGTTTTTTGAGGTGGAACCCCTCGGGCAAGGCATTCGGTTGGACGGCCCCCAGCGTCGTGACAACACCTACGTTGCCGCTTTCTACGACTACCGACATGGCTGACAAAATGGCAAATGCCCCAACGAGTAGAATCAAAACCGGCAAGAGGACGCGGTAGGGCGAGCGAGAGAAGTCATTCATAAGGGCGACAACATAGCGGAGAAGCCTTGCAGTTCAATTGTTCCTTTTCCCGAGGCACTCGCAGGAAACGAGCGTCAGCTACTCAGCGGATGGTGCGCCGAGATGGTCGGCAAGGGCGTCAGCGAACAGCTTGTGTCCGATGCTGCCCCAGTGGGAATCGTTTGAGAGGTAGACATCCTGTATTCCCGAGGCGATGGCTTGGGAGAGGACGATGTCAGTGCGAGGAACAGGCAGTGAGGGATCTCTGGCCAGCTCAGCGATGAGGTTGGCTGTGGCGCTGGAGGCATTTTTCATATACGGCGCGAAGGTCGAGGACTTGTCGGGGGCCACAAGGAGAACGAAGCGGGTGAATCCATTGCTCTCGATGAATTTTTCAAAAACTGCAGTGCCAGCGCGAAGCTCACAGAAGTCGGAATCTGTAAGACTTTGTTTTTTCAACTCATCGAAGTAAACGAGCATGTCGACATCGTTCGGCGAGCTGAAGAGGCCCTTTTTGGCGAGAGGAATTTCGACGACCTGGTTGTTCAAACGCAGGTGCCGCTGCGCGATGGCACCGAGATGGCCGAGCACATGGTCGGGGTCGAAGCCAGCCGTCTGCTTGGCGGATTTCGCGCGCATGGGGAGGCGCGGCGGCGAGGCGGAGGCAAAGAGGTCTGCGGGTGTCGAGACTGGCGCGGCCGCGGGAGGCGTCATCCCGGCAAAATAAGCCACGCGTTCGTTCAAGTAGCGCTCGACGCTCTCGAAAACGAAGACCTTAGGCGGGTGTTTTTTGAAGGCGGGCGACTCGTAGATTTCCACAGGCCAGAAGCGCCGAGTGTCGAAGACGATCATCGAGAGGCCGGTGCGGTTGATGAAATAATTTTGCCAGCCGAAGCGGCGGCCTTCCTGATCGACGCTGAAGGAGTCGCCGAGCACGACGATGTCGTAGTATTTGTCGTAGTCCTTGAGGTCGTTGGTGACCTTAAAAAGATTCTGGTCGAAGACGGCTTGGGGCATCCGGTAGCCAAACTCATTCTCGGCATATCCTCCCAGTCGGGCCAAGTCACCGTCCACAGGTTGCAGCCACGAAGCGAGGCCCCAGACTAGGGTGAGGATAGCCACAAAAGAGGCTCCAAGAATTTTACTGTAGAAATTAAGGCTCATCTAAAAATCCTTGTAGAGAAACGAGCTCACTTTGCTGAGGTTGAGCATGCACCAAATGAAGACCAGAAGCGTGGCAGTGAGCCAGAGGAATGATGGACGCCACGCGAGCCCACGAAGGGCGGCGGGGAGTTGCTCGATATTCTTGCCGTAGGTCACGATGCCAGGCTCGAGGGCGGCAAGGATTTGCTGGCTGTTGGGGAGGACGGAAACAAAGTAGCCAAGGCCAAGGAGGCATGCGAGGAGGACAAACTGAGGCTCGGCCTGCCAACCGAACCATTCGCAAGCAGCCATGAGATGCGGTGAGGACTTGTAGAAGAGCGGTTCGCCGGGAATATAAAGTCCATTCGCGCCGACCATGCCACCCATTAACCGAAGGGCCTCAGCGGGCTGCGCGGCACGGAAAAAAATCCATGCCACAAGCACGGCGAGAAAAGTCAGTAGTCGCCCACCCCAGCCCGCAAAAAGCATAGCTCCAGGAATGCGGGTGCGCTCGAGCAGGGTGGTCCAAGCGTGGTTGATCATGAGATAGGATCCATGCAGCGCGCCCCAGAGGAGAAATGTCCATCCCGCTCCGTGCCAGAAACCGCCGATGAGCATGGTGAGAAAAAGATTGAGCGAGCGGCGGAATGACCCACAGCGGTTGCCGCCGAGGGCGATATAGATGTAATCGCGCAGGAAGCGGGAAAGCGTCATGTGCCAGCGGCGCCAGAAATCGGTGATACTTTCGGATTTATAAGGCGAGTTGAAATTCAGCGGAAGGCGAATGCCGAAGAGGCGGGCGATGCCGATCGCCATGTCGGAATATCCCGAGAAGTCGAAATAGAGCTGGAAGGCATAGGCGAGAGCGCCGATCCATGCGGCTACAAGACTGATGGGATTGCCCATGCTCACAGCCCAGAAACCTTGGTCGGCCCAAGGCGCGATGGTGTCCGCAATGAGGACTTTTTTGGCCAAGCCCATGGTGAAAAGCGTGACCCCTACACAGATATCGGTGGCGCGGTCCGACGCGCTGCGCTCTTTGCGGAACTGCGGCATCGTCTCGCGCTGGTAGACGATAGGGCCGGAGATGATCTGTGGGAAAAAAGCAGAGAAGAGTAAAAACTCAAAGTAGCTGCATGGCACGGACTCCTTGCGGCGGCAGCCCACCAGCCAAGCGATCTGCATGAAGGTGATGAAGGAAATGCCCAGCGGGAGGAGGATTTTTTCAAGGAATAGATTCGTCTGCAGCGCGGCATTGACATTCGAGATGAAAAAATTCGCGTATTTGAAATAGCAAAGAACGAGGACATTCAGCGCGACGGAGAAGATGAGGAGACCCTTCCCCCCCGACTCTCCGCTGCGCAGAAGCCGCGAGCCGAGCAGGTAGTTCACTACCGTGAGCGGGAGGAAAATCGCCAGCACGGTGGCGTTGCCCCACGCATAAAAAACGAGCGACGCCGCCAGGATCCACGCCTGCCGCACCGTGACATTCCCCAGCCTTTCCAGAACGAAAAATCCCGCCAGGACGATTGGCAGAAAGCCAAAAAGAAATGTGGCGGAATTGAAAAACATGTTGGGGGAGGATTTTTTCGAGGGGATCAGAGCATACAGAAACGTTCTGAGCCGACAGCAGAACAAACTGCGAGGCCTTCATACCAGTATGCGAAATTTTTCAAAGTGCGTTTTCCTTATCCGTAAGCGGCAGGCAAAAGATGACGCAGCGTCCAAAGAATGTAGGTTCAGGTTTATGAATGCTCACAAGTCCGTGAAAAGTGTTGATGCAATAAAAACGCGGGGATGCCTTTTGGGGGCTTTCTTGGGAGATGCTCTGGCCATGCCCGTGCATTGGTATTACGATCGCGCAGCTTTGGCGCGGGACTATGGTCGAGTGGTCGATCTTGTGGCCCCGAGGAGTCCCCATGCGGACAGTATTCTTTGGCGGTCAAGCTATGCAGCCCCGAACGAGAAGGGAGAGATTCTCCACGAGCAGGCCCAATACTGGGGCCGGCGTGGTGTGCACTACCATCAGTTCCTCCCAGCTGGCGGCAACACGCTGAATATGCAACTCGCTCTCGCACTCCTCACGATGCGCCAAGAGCACAAAGTCTACGACCGGGCGGCATACTTGCGGCTCTACATCGATTTCATGACCACATCAGGCCGTCACCGGGACACCTATGTCGAGGAGTGCCACCGCAACTTCTTCACCAAATACGCCCGCGGAAAAAAGCCGGAAGACTGCGGCGCGGAAGATATTCATATAGGCGGATTGGCTCATGTGCCCGTTCTCGCCACTTGGTATGCCGGGGATGAAGCAGCCGCTCTTGAGGCCGTGCGGGAGCATGTGCGTGTGACCCATCAAGGTGAACTCGTGGAAACAGCAGCGCGCGACCTAACGAAAATGCTTGTGGCCATCCTGAATGGAGGCGGCGTGCGCGAAAGCATCGAGCAATTTGGAAATGGCTGGGTTGGCCGCAAGAAACTGGAAGCCTGGGCCGCGCGCCCCGACGAGGAGGTCATTGGCTCGATTCTGAGTCCCGCGTGCTACCTCCAGGATTCTTTCCCCGCATCACTTTTCCTCGCCTGGAAATATGCGACCAGCATCGAGTCGGCGCTCATTGCAAACACCAACCTCGGCGGCGATAATTGCCACCGCGGTATTGTCGTAGGCGCCTTGGTCGGCGCAGGCGGAGCAACAATCCCAGAGCGCTGGGTAACTAACCTCCGCTGCCACGAGCTCTTGAAATCCATGCAGCCTTCTTTCTGAAAATCCCTGTGAAGCGTTCTGGCAAGATGACTTTTTTCTAATGTGTTGCAGCAACCGGTGCGCCGCGCGTGTTTCGACCGGCCATTTCGCTTGTGATCTCAATCCCGGAATTGGCGGGCGAATGCAAACTGCTGGTCCCGTTTCCAAAACTCGTGTTGGCTGAGCATGCGAGTGATGTTCATTCCTCCGCCGGCTCACATGGGCTGGACTGTGACGGGGCTGTTAAAGGACGATGGTTTACTATCCGCGCGTGCGTAGGAAATGTTGGTGTGGTTTGCAGAATGGTAGGCGGAGGCCGGTCTCGGCTATTCCGTGAGGGCGCAGCTGCTCATGCTCACTTTTTGGGCGGTGGAGGCTCGAGGTCCTTGGCCCATTCGCCGTGGATGGTTTTTTCATTGTCGGAAACACCCTGAAAAAGCTGATCCAACTGGGCGCTGGTGAGTTCATCAGACGGTGGCGTTTTGGATTTTGAGAGATAACGCACGAGGCTGGAGCGGAGCTGGCGGCGCATGGGGTCTTGGAGGGCGGCTTCGCTGAAATCTGCTGCGCAGATGACGAGATGTCCCGCGCCAACCTTGGCTTCGAAGACGAGGCCGAGCTTTTGATTTCGAGAAAAGGCGTCGATGACTTGCACGATGGGCTTGGATTTGAGGGCAACTTGATCGAGCACCACGGCACCGGGCGAGGGCGTGAGGATGCTCCACCATTGCCAGTCGGTGTGGTCGGCTGTGGGGAAATCCGCGAGCGCCGGGTGTTTGTTGTCGATGAGGAGGCCCATGGTTCCGGCTTGGTTGGTGAAGTAAACAGGGCTCCAGAAACAGGGGAGAAATGCGGTGTCTTGGCGCTGGCGGATAGCGGCTTTAGCGGGCGTGTAGAGAACGCGACCGCCTTTTGTGAGTGCGGCCTTGGCCTCCCGAAGCGACGGGGTGACAAATACGCCCTTGGCATCGATGGTTGCGGCAGGGGGGACGATCCAGATGCGCCAGGAATTTTTGGCGGCGCCTGCGGTGAGTGTGAGAGTGGCCACGGTCGGCTTGGTCACCCCGGAGAGGGGAATTTGGATTTCGCCGGCAGGGTGGCAGGCTCCAAGAGGGATATCGACGGCGGGAAGATTGCCTTCGGCGATCAGGCCTTCGGGCGAGCGGAGTTCCCATTTTGTGGAAACGGCGGCGAGGGGTTGTTGGGAGAAATTGGCGAACTCGACTTTGGCGGCAAAGGTTTCATTGCTCGTGTAAACGCGCTTGGGCATGCGGACGAGTGGCACGACGGGGCCTGCGACTTCACGGAACGCGGCGGGATCGGCGACGCCTTTGGAATCCCAGAAGGAATCCAGAAAACCCACATGCGCCGTGCCTTGGCCCGGGTAGTCGTGGAGATCGAGGAGTTGGTAGCCAGCGAGCGGATGGCTGCGCAGGGCGAGTTCGATTTCCTGTTTATAAAGTTCGGCGGCGAATTTGCCCGAGGCGCGGGTGAAGTCCGGCGCCTGCGAGAGTAGTCCATTTTTTTTCAGGTCGTCTCGAATGGCTTCCAGATTGATCGGGCGGAGGACGCCTTTGTATTTTGGGATCTCGGCGAGATTGGGGAAAACATTCCACTGGCCGATCTCGTGGGTGAGCAGCGGTTTGTTCGTGCGGGCGAGGATGGCGCAGAAATCATCGGTTGTGTTCGGCTCGCGGTCGAAGAACGCCTGTCCGCGCATGCCTTGGATTTTGCCATCGATGCGGATCGCCCGCTCGACGAGGAAGTCGTCGGTCTCGGGCGGACCGTCCTTCTCGCCTGTTTTCTCGGGTGCATCCACGATCCAGAAGCGGTTCGAGGTGCTTGTGTAAAGGCGGCGCGGGTCGGCCTGCTGCAACTCGGCGAGCAGGGTCTTCGGTATTTGCATGCTATTTGAAGACGTGTTTTGTAAGGCTCCAACCGATTCCGGCCAAGCAATACGAAATCCCTGCAACTAAGATAGCATTGTATCCCGCACAATTACTCAATGCCCCGGCTAAGCCGCCGATAAAAAAGAACCCGATCAAGAGAGCAGGAACAGCTATCTTCCATCTCGGAACATCGTGGCCACGCAGTCGCATTCCAAGCGTGATGCCGAAGTCAGTGAACATGCCCGTCACATGAGTGGTCCGAAGAACCACTCCTCGATAATGGCTCGCAAGCCCATTTTGGACGCCGCATCCAATGGCAGCCAATCCAATCGCTACAATAGGCTTGTGTGGAGCAAGGAATGAGGAAACCAGAAACAAAACCCCGATCCCTGTTATTGTTCGCCCATATGGCCGCGAGACATCCAAAACAGGATGATGTATCAATAAGCCTGCCAAAGTAGCTCCGATAAAAAAGCACACCGCAGCCGCAACAACCCGATAAATCTCAGGGAGGATGACTGACGACCATCTAGGCAGGGACATTGTTAGCTTGGCAATGTCTCCAGTAAGATGACTCACTGAGGTTCCGGTGCGTATGACCAACCCTGTATTTGCAAAAGCTGCGCCGAATGCGAGAACGCACCCTCCAACAATTACGACACGCCTTGAAGTCATATTATTCTTACCGAACGTCCCCAGTGACCTATCCCTGCTTGCTTTCGGCATTCCTCCTGCCCGCGAAGCGGAATCAGCAGGAGGTATGCCGAAAGTCCCGAAGGGACAGGGATTAGGTCCACTGGCTGGTTGAACTAAGCCGCTGCGCGGCATTGTGAAGTGGTGGTTTTTGAGGGTTGGCGGAGCGGGGCATGGGCTGGCTTCTTGGGGGTGGGTTTAGCAGAGTGGGCGGTCATGAACACTGCAAATGTC
>Ga0247840_10002997_pt1 | contig 29158 bp, 30 predicted proteins | sample LaCruzMarch2015__FD_192404 | JGI IMG/M metagenome (GOLD analysis project Ga0247840, IMG submission 192404) | Freshwater microbial communities from meromictic Lake La Cruz, Castile-La Mancha, Spain - LaCruzMarch2015_17m | ecosystem: Environmental > Aquatic > Freshwater > Lake | place: Spain...
TCAAATTTTAAAGAGAGGAAAGTGCCTGATGCTGTGGTATTGTCAACTGTGTATGTTTGCCATGAGGAACCAGATTTTTTTGCAAATTTAAGAATTTTGTTTGTTTGGTCGTAGTAGGCGATGCTGGGGTTATTGTTTTGGTCAAGCGCTATAGAGTTAGCGCTGTCTGAGTAATTAGTCGTGTCAACACTTTCAACTTTGTGAACCCAAGCCGAAAAAGCATTTGCAGAAACAAAGGAAAGAATGAAGAGGGAGAAAATAAAAGTTTTTTTAATTTTCATTCACCTATATGTTGAATTTGTTTTTTTGAGAGAACTAGTCGGTTTTGCAGAGTAATTGAAAAACAATGAGTACTAACTTCTTAGAAAATACCGAAAGTAGATAGGAGAAAGTTGGCCGTTTGGAGTAGGTTACTTCACCTCTCTACTTTCATCTTTCTCCTCACTCCGTTTTTACTTTGTAAAAACGGAAGGAGAGGGATTTCTCTTCACCTGTTCCGCATTCGCGGAACTCCTTCATCGCCTGCCGCCCTCGCTCCTCCTGCCTCTGGCAGCGCTTCGGGTCGTCTTCAAATCCTTTTATAAGTAAAAACGGAAGGAGAGGGATTTGAACCCCCGGTAGAGTATAACCCTACACTGGTTTTCAAGACCAGCACCATAAACCGCTCGGTCATCCTTCCTCATTACATTCGTTGTCTGCCCAGGATGCGGTTCCTGGGCGCTCACATCTCGCGCCCGCCACTGTCATGTGCTCCTTATTTGTCGCACAGTGGCCCACTCGGTCATCCTTCCACTTGTTTTTTCTCAATCTATTTTTATTTGCACAAATTATAGCAATTTTATTGGTTATTGTCAGTTAACCCCGGATTTTGCAATGGGATTTGGCGTACCCTGCGGGGCAGACCGCTTTGGGCGGAAATTCGTCGAAAAAATATGGGTTTAAACAAGTTTCTGCAGTGAAAGTAAAGATAAAAGTGTATTCCGGAAAAAATTAAGGCGGCTGTTATAAAAAATACTATAAAATGCATCGCGTTACTCCCCAATAATTTTCACAAGCACTCTTTTGTTGCGTTTGCCGTCAAACTCTCCATAAAATATCTGTTCCCATGGGCCAAAATCCAGCATACCTTTGGTAATTGCCACAACAACCTCTCTACCCATAATTTGCCGCTTTAGGTGCGCATGGGCATTGTCTTCGCCTGTTAGGTTGTGTGCATATTTTGATATTGGGCCTTGCGGTGCAACTTCTTCAAGCCAATTTTTAAAATCTTTGTGTAGTCCGCGTTCATTGTCGTTTATAAATACGCTTGAAGTTATGTGCATTGAGTTTACAAGGCACAAGCCCTCTTTAATGCCGCTTTGTTCAATGGCATTTTCCACCTCAGTGGTTATGTTTAAAAATTCCATTTGTTCACTCGTTTTTATCCATATTTCTTTTCTATAACTTTTCATCAAACCCTCCATAAGTTTGTATCTTGTTAGACTTTAAGGGAAGAACCGAGGAAAAAGAGATGGAAGTATTTTTGACGTAAAAATTGCGTAAGGTTATTTATTAATTACGAAGGTTTTAACAAGTTATTTATTTTATTGGAAGTTTCAACTTTTAGGAACAGTATTGCATAAGTTGCAGCGGCAAAATATTTGTTTTCATGAAAGTATATATTTGCGACAACTTTATAATACTTTGAATTTGTTGGCTCTATTTTTATAAAGTTTAGGGCATCTGTTAAAGTTTTTTGCCTGAACTCTTTTTCTATTGTAAGTGCAAGCTCAAAGTGTTTTGTAAGTGCCGCTTTGTAATCTGGTTTAATTTGCAGGGCTTTTTCTATGTTGGCAATTGCGTTTTCTCTATCGCCAACACCAAGGTAGGCATCGGCGCATAAAAGGTAAAGCTCTGGGTCAGATGGATTTCTGCGTATACCTCTTGAAAACTCATTTTGCGCTTTTTCAAACTTGCCTGCATTAGAAAAGTTAATACCACGCTCAACGCGTTTTTGAATATATGTTACTTCAAGGTCAAGTTTTTGTAATGTTGGTTTTGCAAGCACCTGTTTTAACGCTGGTTCCTGCGGTGCTTGTCCCAAAACAGCTTTATTCAAGGTTGTTGATATGGGTGCATTTGTGGAGGTGTGACTTTTAACAGTGAAAAAACCCGAAAGTTTTTTAATTATATTTACTCCATTTTTATGTATAAAAAATGCAACTTTAGAAGCAGGGTTAGATGAGTTTTTGCTAGTGGCTTGTGCTTTGTCAGAAGGGTCGGCAATGATTGTCACACCTTTCTGCGCGTACGGAATTTTTGCCTCAGGTGGCGCATCGGGCAAAACCTCTGGCGCCAATATTATTGGGATTTGGCTATTGAAATTATTCAGTATGGTTTTTTCATCGGGCAACTTTGCAAGGGCAGATGGTTTTGTTTTTTTAAATGCGCTTTTTGGGCTTGGTGTGTTGTAAATTTGTTTTATTGCAACAGGGCCAGTTTTCATAGCTATTGTAATTTCTGGGTTAAGTTCCGATGCTTTTTTAAAATCCGCTGATGCTTCATTATCTTGCCCAAGATCGTAATACACAAATCCTCTGGCGCTATAGGCGCAGGCATCATTTGGGCAAAGTTTTATAAGGTTGTTGTAATCGGAAAGTGCTCTTTTATTGTACCCTGTTCTGACGTAGGCGCTGGCACGCAGGTCATAAGCATCGGCGTTTTGTGGGTCAAGCTCTATGGCTTTTGAAAATTCTTTTATTGCAGTGTCGTCGGATCCTTTCTTTAGGTAGTTTTGCCCTGCCTCAAAGTGCTGATCGGAGAGGTCCTGTGCGGAAAAAATTTCTTCTTTTGCTGAGTCAATAGAGTACCAGTCAATAATTTGCTCATTGGCAAATACCAGGCATAGTTGTGCACTTGTAATAATTAAAGCAAGGATGCATGCGGATGATATAAATTTTCTAATCACTTATTTTTCCAAAGAGGCAGACCGGTAACTTCATCTTTTGAGCGTTTCAGTTCAATATTGGTAATTTCTTCAATGCAGTATTCTGTTGCAAAAACTTTTGTGCCAGGCATAAGGTGCCCGCCAAATGTTTGAGCATTATGGTCGGCAAGAACAATATGCAGGTGGACGAATATATCGTTTTTATCGTTTAACGATATGTTCCCGGCGCAAGATGCAATTTCAAGTTTTTTATCAATTTCAACGCAGCCGGTATATTTTTTTTCACTTTGGCTGTAATATCCCAGCTTCACATTTTGTACGGCCCCAATTGCACTAACAGTTCCGGCTTTTATCGCATTGCTGCGGCAGAGCTCCGTTAACTTTTCAAGTAAGTCGTCACCAAATTCAAGCCGGCCTATAAACACTCTGCCATAGTGGCCTTCGTTGAATTTAGACATAAAAGTCCTCAAGTTTTGCCTGTGGATGATGGTATCTTTTTCTTTTGGCGGTATTTTTGCCCTGCTGAATTGATTTTGTTGGGCACCACTGCAAGCATGCCATACATGCTTGACAATTACCTTGCCATGTTGGTTTTCCGTCAACAAGTACAATGTTTTTTACAGGGCATACTTTCGCGCAGATACCGCATTTTGTGCAGTTTTGGTCAACCCAAAATTTATTGTCCGATTTTGCAAAAGCTTTAATGCCGCCTTTATATATTATCCCGGAAAATAGCCAATTTATAAGGATAGAACCTTTTTGAATAAAACCTTTCTTACCGGATTTTATATAAGTTGCAATTTCTTCCATTTTTTTATCGGCATCTGCAAACATTTTTTCTTGCTTGCTTTGTGATATTGCGCCATATAATGGTGTATAGTTACCTGGCATGGCAATGCCAAAACCGCAGGCAAGCTTTAAACCTGTTTTTTTAAGCATCTCATCAAAAATACTAAGAGTTGCGCAAGGCATGCCACCGTATGTAACAACGGCAAAAATGTATTTACCCTCACCATCTTTTAACTTTGATGCAAACTCTGCAACTATATTCGGTGGTCCCCATGCGTAAACGGGAAATACAATGCCAATCTTGTCATATCCAGCAAGGCTGATTTGAGTGTTTAAAATGGCATTTTTTATGGCAATAAGTTCAGCATTGCCAATTGCGGAGGCAAGTTTTTTGGCTATATTAAGCGAATTTCCGGTAGAAGAAAAGTAAAAAACAGCACAGCTCATAAAGTTACTCCATATTTAAAAACTACAATGCTAAGAGTATAAGCAAAAATGCTTTCATTGTCAACAATCAATCAATAATATATAATCACGCGTAGTGGCAATATTAAGGAGTGTTTAATGCTTATATCAATTAGTTTTTTAATTTTTGGGCTTTTGCTGATTTTAATGGCAGCAGAACTTTTCACAAATGGTGTTGAAGCACTTGGCGAAAAGTTTTCGTTAAAACAGGCAGTGGTTGGCAGCATACTTGCCGCTGTTGGCACCGCAATGCCAGAAACTTTATTGCCTATAGTCGCACTTATATTTTTTGGTTCAAAGGCCGGCAGTGCTGGTTCAGAAATAGGTATTGGTGCCATATTAGGTGCTCCATTTATGCTTGCAACAATTGCTTTTGCGGTTGTAGGCATTGCAGTGCTTATAGGTGTTTTGCGCAAAAAGCGCAAATTTGAGTTTAATGTTGAGCCGCATTCTGCGTCAAGAGATCTTTCGTTTTTTATACCTATGTACAGCGCGGGTGTTTTTGCCCCTTTAATTTTTGGAGCCGCAATAAAGCCAATCTTGGCTGGGCTTTTGGTTTTAGGTTATGGTTACTACCTTTATTGCACCATTAAAGGCGAAGGCGCGCAGATAGAACATTGCGAAGAAATATACTTTTCAAAATTTTTGTCAAAATTTGCTACAAATAAACAACCGTGTTGCAGCTTGTCTCTTATACTCTCTCAGATAGCATTCGCCTTAGCACTTTTGGTTTTTGGCGCGCACACATTTGTTGGAAAGTTTGAACAAGTGTCAATATATTTTGGCATGAGCCCACTGCTTTTTGCGCTTATTCTTGCGCCAATAGCAACCGAACTGCCCGAGAAGTTTAACAGCTTCACATGGACACTTAAAGGCAAGGACCCTCTCGCTTTTGGCAACATTACCGGCGCAATGGTTTTTCAATCAACATTTCCGGTTTCGGTAGGGCTTCTGTTTACACCGTGGCACATAAGTGGCCTTGCGCTTTTGTCTGCAATAATAGCAATAGCGTCTGGGGCGCTTGTATATATTTCTTTACGAAGCACCAAAAAAATATCGCCATATGTGCTTTTATTTGGCGGAATTTTCTATTTAATTTACATAGCCACACTACTTTTAAACTACAACTAAAATGACACTATTTGAGAAATATTTTGGAATTTTACCAAGTGCAATTAATAAAAATTGCATCATTTGCCCATCTCCCGATGCCGGCCTTTTTACCAATAATGCCTCCAGTGCCAATGTGCAAAAAGGTAAATTTGTCCAAAGTATAAATTGCGGCTTTGCCACAGTAATTTCAACAAAATACAACCTGCTTGTTGGCGATATTGTTTTGCTTTTAGGGCAAACAAAGTGCAAAAACATTTTTCTTTTTGGCAGTTGTGCAAGTGCCAAGGGGCAAGAAATTGGTACGATACAAATAATAGAGCAAGCATACAGCGCAGATAGTTTTTTACAAATGCTTAATGGTGAGCCCGCAGATAAAAGTTTTTTTGCAGACAAGGTGCTAAGCGAAAAGCTGAAAAATGAAATAGTATTTGTCAAACCTGCAACCTGCATAAGCGTTGCATCTCTTGTGCTTGAAAAAGAGTATGTAGAAGGCATAAAAAAAAGCGAAATATCTTGTGTAGATATGGAAGCATCAATAGTTTTTTCTGCGGCGCAAAAAGTTGGTATTAGTGCCGCTGCGTTGTTTTATGTTACCGACCCTTTTGAAGCGCAACTTATGTATGAGTTATCGCAAAGTGAAAAAGAAAAATTAGCAAACTCCCGCAAAAAACTCTCCAGCGCCTTAAACTCATTTATAAAAAATGTTTAACCCTAACCATATTGCTGAGTTTGTAAGCAAAAAATTCCAAAAATTCGGTATAAATAAAAACCGTGAAGTGTCCCGTCTGGTTTATGAAATAGCAAAACGAGATAATATTTTGCCAAGCCAAGTGCTTTTGCAGGTTTGTTCGCAAAAGTTTGAAGGTGTAAAAAACGAGCTTTTAAAACTAAGGTATCCGCAAAACTACGGTGTAGTTAAAACCGAAGAGTTTTACCTGCCAAAGCTTGATATTTCAGAGAGTGCAGAGGTAAAAATTTGCCCCAGTATGCCGGTGCCAGAAAAGATATACTACGAAAAAGGATTACAAGAAAGCCAACAATTAACAAATGCCCGTCGTGCTTACCCCAATGCAACCATAGAAGAAATAAGCTCGCTAAAAGAGTTTGCAAAAAATTGCAATCACTCATTTGAAAAATACAACCAAAGAGCAAAAAGTTTATTCCTAGTAACTGAAAAGTACGATTTTTTTAAGCCCTGCCCCTGCACGAAAGATGCACTTTGTTGTGGGTATGAAATTTTAAATATCGGCTTTGGCTGTGCGTTTGAATGCTCGTATTGTTTTTTGCAGGAGTACCAAAACTTCCCGGGAATAATTTTACCGCTAAATCTGCAAGACCACCTGCCGGCAATTTCTAAAACCGCATTTACAGGAAGCATTTTTGGTAAAAGAAGAGTGGGCAGCGGGCAGTTTACCGACTCACTCATTTTTGACCACATAACTGGATTTTCAAAAGCAATCACAGAGTATTTCTACAAAATACCAGATACTTACTTTGAATTTAAAACAAAAAGCGCTAACATCGCTAACCTTTTAGAGTGTAAGGCGTCTAAAAATGTCGTGGCTTCATGGTCGCTTAACCCACAAAATCTTATAGATGAAAATGAATTTTATACAGCATCGTTACAACAGCGGCTTGAAGCGGCAAAGGCGTGCGCAAAAGCCGGCTACAGCGTTGGGTTTCACTTTGACCCTGTAATTAAATACGCAAATTGGCAAACCGATTATAAAGAAGTAATAGAGCAAATAGCCGCAACAGTGCCGGTAGAGAGCGTGCTTTGGTTAAGCGTTGGCACATTGCGCATGACACCGCAATTAAAAAAAGCAATAGAAAACAGGTTCCCTCAAAATAAAATTTTAGATGAAGAGCTTTTGCTGGGTTATGACGGGAAACTGCGGTACAGCCGAAGTGTTAGGGAAGATATTTATAAAAATTTTGGCAGTTGGTGCGCTCAGTACCTGCCAAAAACTTATACATATTTATGCATGGAAGAAAAAAGCGTTTGGGACAAAACAGGTTATGAATATAAATTATCCCAACAGTCCAGTTAAAAATAATTTCAAAACCGCAACTGTGTCATTTCGACCTCGCCAAGGGCGGGGAGAAATCTTTAAGATCCCTCACTATGTTTCGGGATGACAAATAGAAACAACTGATATTGCAATTGTTTTTAGGGGGATTGTTTAATTAGACAGCTGTGATAAATTGTAAAAGGGTTTATTCTTCAGTAAGAAGTGTTTTGTGGTTTTGGCAGGTATATTCGGGTATATTAATGTTCAATTTTCATTGCGCGTGTCTGAAGCAGGTTTTGCGCAAGTTCAACCATCTCATCACTGGTGTTTTCCAAGAGAGCATCACCAATCTTTTCTATTCTGTGCAAGTTAATACTTAAGTTTCTGTATCCAAGCCCAAATAAAACCTTAACCATTTTCGGGTCGCTTGCAACTTCGCCGCAAACAGTTATTTTTTTACCAACTGGCCCTGCCTGTTTAATAATGGCATCAAGCACGCGTATAATTGCAGGCTGTAGCGGGTTTAACAGATCGCCAAGGTGGGCATTTGCCCTATCTACACCCATAATGTACTGAATTAAATCGTTTGTCCCAATGCTTAAAAAATCGGCCTCTTGCGCGAGATATTGCGCCAGGTAAACAGCAGAAGGCACTTCAACCATACAACCAATTTTTAGATTTTCTCCAGAAATTGCATTTCGTGTATTAAGCTGGTTAAGCTTTCTTAAAATAAGTTTTTTTGTGTTTAAAAACTCAGTTACCGTAGATACCATAGGCACAAGAATATTCATAGGCCGCGTACTTTTCGCCAAAAGCAACGCTTCAATTTGATTAGAAATAATGTTTGGGTAAAGCTGGTAAATTCTTGAACCACGCAAACCAAGTCCCGGGTTTTCCTGTGTTGGCAGCGATATAAAATCAATAAACTTATCTCCGCCAATATCTAGCAGGCGAAAAGTAACAGTGCCCTCTGTCTCATCCATAACTTTTTTATATATCTCCACTTGCTCCGGCACACTTGGCTCGGTTTTTCTTCCCAAAAACAAAAACTCTGTTCTAAAAAGCCCAACCGACCTTATACTATGTTCTTTTGCGTGTTTTACATCGGCAATCGAGCCGGCATTGGTAAAAAGGTTCACCTTAACATTGTCTTTTGTAAGCAGGTAGCCGCTGTTGTATTTTTCTTTTTGTTTTTTGCCAAGTGTTTTGCTAAAGCGCTCCAATGTTGCATCCGATGGGTTTATGTAAAGCTCGCCTTTTTCTGCGTCAATTAAAACGGCTTTGCCGCAGCCAAGGTAATCCAAAACATTTGGTACATTTATAAGGCAGGCAATACCCATAGATTTTGCAAGAATTGCTCCGTGTGAAGTTTGCGAACCCTCTTGGGCAATAATGCCTGAGACATTTTTGTTGTAAAGCCCGGCAATTAACGAAGGGGAAAGGAATTTAGCTGCAATAATTGAGGACTTTGCGTGACAGTTAGAGCACATAAACTGCTCATGCTTCATACCCATATTTCTGATTATTTTTTTGCCAATCTCACGAATATCCTGCCCGCGTTCTCTTATGTAATCATTGGAAATACTTTGAAATCTTTGTTCGTAGTTGTAAAGTGTTTTTTGTACGGCAAACTCGGCGTTAATAAGTTCCTGCTCAATGTAGCCGCTTATTTTTTCAAGAAAAGACGGGTCTTCAACCATAAGAATGTGCGCGTTAAAAACCTCGGCTTCGGCTTTGCTAATAAATTTAGAAACCCGCTTGTACGATTCTTTTAGTTCATTTTTGGTTTCTTCCATAGCACTTTTCAGCCGTGTTTTTTCTTTAGTAATGGCTAATTGCGAAATTTTATACTTAGGCGACGCCTCAATAAGGTCTTCCTGAAAAAGGCAAACCTTGCCGTAAGCAATACCATCGTTTAAAACATCACCTTTAAGAATTACTTCTTCCATAGTGCCTGTATTATATACTTTTTAAGTGCGCTTTAACAGTTGCAGGCAGTATAAAACATATAAAATTGATAAGTGATTGCTTATAATTTGTGTTTTAATAGGTTTAATTTATTGTATATAAGGCATTATCGGTATGTGAATTTGACTTATCTGTCAAAATGCCCTAAAATTAGCGTCGTTAAACCCGAATTAAAGTTTTACAATAGACAATAAAAACAAAAATTTGCGCCCATAGCTCAACTGGATAGAGCGTCTGACTACGAATCAGAAGGCTAGAGGTTCAAATCCTCTTGGGCGCGGTTTTCTTCTAACCCAAACTTTGCAATAGATTTAAGAACCGAGACGAAAGAGACGGAGGCAGTTTTGACACAAAAACCGAAGATAAGGGTAATTCCATTGGCAAGGGTTTTGTGGATAAAAATGTCCCGTAGCTTTTGACGAATTCCAAATTCTATTGCAAAATTTGGGTTTAATGAGGGAAAGTGACAAACAAACTTCCCGCCGCGCCAAAAAATCACGAACACTTTATGCGTATTGCCCTTGAGCAGGCAAAAGAGGCCTTTGTGCAGGGCGAAGTGCCTATTGGTGCAGTTATTGTGCTAAATGGCAAGGTAATTGCAAAAGGCAAAAACAGCCCAATTACAAAACGCGACCCAACTGCTCATGCCGAAATAATTGCCTTAAAAAAAGCTGGAGCAAAACTAAAAAATTATCGGTTAAATGATGCAGTTTTGTATGCAACAATTGAGCCGTGCCCAATGTGTGCTGGTGCTTGTGTGTGGGCAAGGGTTTCGCAAATAGTTTATGGGGCAACTGATGTTAAGGCAGGAGCTTGCGGTACACTAATGAATGTTGCGGCAAATAAAAAGCTAAATCATCGCATAAAAGTTACAGGCGGAGTTTTAGCAAAAGAGTGCGCGCAACTAATGCAAGATTTTTTTAAGTCAAAAAGAAAATAAACAGAAAACAGTTTTGCAAATTAAAATTTCAACTTGATAATTCTGCCCTGCTTGCGGGGCGGTTACCAAATTGTTCCTTCTCCCCTTGGCGGGAGAAGGTTAGGATGAGGGGGCAAATGAGACCTGTTATTGAATGTACACCCTCACCTTAATCCTCTCCCATCAAGGGAGAAGAAGAAAGAATTAGAACCGCATAATAATTTTTAGTTAAATAGAATTTGGGGGCGATCAGGCATCGACGTGGGTGGATACGCACAGGTGGCAGGTCCGAGTTGGTCGGAGGCTCGGTAATAATTCGACCAAAACATAAATGCTAATTACAACATGGCATTAGCTGCTTAACGCGGCTACGTTTTACCTCTAACTCCTGCTAAGGGGATAAAACGACAAGAGCAGGATTGCCCGTTAGGTGTTGTCGCGTGCCGCGCGGGCGAGAAAACAACGGGGCTGGCTTATGTGCGTTTCCGCCGGCAGATAGCGCATAGGCGAGACAAAACGCTGGCTAAACCTGTAGGAACCTGACTGACACACTTGCGGACGCCGGTTCAATTCCGGCCGCCTCCACCAAATTTATAATGAAAACCAATACATGACCAAAAAACACTTGTTTTTATTAATAACTTTATTTACTTTGTTTGCATCTGCGGTGTTTGCCGTTGAAAAAGAAAGTATTATACCCGTTGTTGACGGTGAGTCAAAAGATGCGATTTGGCTTTACAAGTTTTCGGCGGGAGATTATTTCTTAGCACAAGATATTGGGAATATTTATCGTGCAGTGCCAAGCTGGAAGGCCGCCAGCGGCAAGGTTTCTTTTGCTATGAACAATCAGCGGCTTGATATTTTTGTAAAAAGTTCGCAAGCATCTTTAAATGGCAAGCCCTTTAGAATGAAGATGCAATCTAAATATGTGTCAGGTAAGTTGTATGTGCCTGCAAGTTTGCTTAGCGCAAAAAAGTTTTCCAATTTTACAGGTAGCAAAACTGAGTTTAACAAAGAAAACGGTGTTCTTACGGTAGAGAAAATAGTAAATGTTTACGCTCCAAGGTTTTATTCCAAATACGATGAAACCGTTCTTACTTTTGTGGTGCTTGAAAACTTAGATTATGCCGTTAAGCAGGACAAAAAACAGCTTGAATTGCAGTTTTTACGTGGCAGGGTTTTTGAAGAAACCGTTGGCATTGGCGATGGTGTTATAAAAGAAGTTGCCTTAACAAACACTGGCCGTATGGCAAAAGCAATTGTGCGTTTTGAAGATGGTGCTGGTAATGCCGAAGTAAATGTGCTTTCAAAGCCGTTGCGCGTTGTAGTTTCAGTGGCAAGAACTGATAAGGCAGGCCCGTTGCCGGATTCTTTTATAGGTGAGTGTGTTATAGAAGGTTCAACGCAAACAATTAATACTGAATTTGTTTCTAGTACAACAGTTGCACAAGAGGAAATTACATCTACCGATACAATCAATCAAGATACACAGGTTATAAAAAGTTTGGCACAAAAACCTGTTTTGGCAAAAGAGCGCAAAGTTTCTGCAAAAAATAAAGCGCAAGCAGCACTAGCAGAGAAAAAATTTAAGTCGTTAAAAGCCGCGGTTGTTACGAAACTAGTTGCTATTGTTGGAAATAGAGAATCGTCATTTCGGGGTAAAAGGAAGGTTCTTGTGCTTGATGCAGGCCACGGCGGGCACGACTCCGGCGCGGTTGGTAAAAACGGCACTAACGAAAAAGATATTAGCCTGAAAATAGTTAAAGAACTTAAAGCATTATTTGAGGAAGATGGTGCTTTTGATGTATATTTAACCAGACAAGACGACACTTTTGTTCCAATTCACGAAAGAGCGTCTTTTGCAAACCATAAAAAAGCCGACTTGTTTGTTTCGGTGCATTGCAACGCTTCTTTAGATAGAGATTTGACCGGTTTTGAAATATATTTTCTTTCGGAAAATGCTTCAAGCCCAGAAGCCGCCGCCACTGAAATTTTAGAAAACTCTGTTATTAAACTTGAAGCTAAATCGTCGCAGGAAAAAAGCCGTTTGGAAAACATTCTTGCATCTATGGTTATAAATGAATTTATTAATGAGGCATCTGAGCTTTGTTGTTTTGTTTCTGGTGAAGTAGTAAAGAGAACAAATCAAAAGAACCGTGGCGTTATGCAGGCAGGTTTTTATGTTTTGCGCGGCACGCAAATGCCATCGGTGCTTGTTGAAACGGCATTTATTTCTAACCCGGGTGAAGAGGCAAGGCTTAACTCCGAGAATTTTCGGCAAAAAACGGCCGATTCAATTTATGATGCCGTTAAAAAATATCTTGCAAGAAAAGAAAGTATGGAGAAAACATGAACTCAAAACCTATCGGAATTTTTGACTCAGGTGTTGGCGGCCTTACAGTTATGTCGGAGGTGGCAAAGCTTTTACCTGGGGAAGACATAATATATTTTGGTGATACCGCGCGCGTGCCTTACGGTTCAAAGTCAAAAGAAGCAATTAGCCGTTTTGCGCAAGAGATTTGCGAGTTCCTTTTAAACAGTAATGTAAAACTTATTATAGTTGCTTGTAATACCGCTTCGGCTTTTGCTTTGGAAAAACTTCAAAAACTTCCCGTTCCTGTGCTTGGTGTTATTGCGCCCGGGGCAATGGCGGCGCTTGGACACACAAAAAATTTAAGAGTTGGTGTTATAGGAACGCACGGTACTGTTAAAAGCAAATCTTACATTAAAGCCATAAAAAAATTAAATCCGCGAGTGAATGTTTTTTCAAATGCGTGCCCGCTTTTCGTGCCTCTTGTAGAAGAGGGATGGCTCGCCAAGCCGGTTACTTATGAAATTGCAAGAGAGTACATTGCGCCGCTTAAGGCAAAAAAAATAGATGTACTGGTGTTAGGGTGTACGCATTACCCGCTTTTAAAAAAGGTTATAGGTAAGGTTACCGGTAAAAATGTCAGGTTAATTGATTCTGCCAGTGCCACCGCCGTTTGTGCAAAAGATATTTTAATTAAAAAAAATATGCTTAGCGCAAAAAAACGCGGGTCTTACAAATTTTTTGTAAGCGATTCCCCGGAGAAGTTTAAAAGTGTGGGTGAAAAATTTTTAGGCAGAAAAATTCAGCCGGTTGTAAAAGTAAACTTTGACTAATTTTTTGTATATGAGGGTAAATATGAAATATGAAATATCTGTAGAAAAGTATTTTTCTGCCGCGCACGCTTTACGTGAGTATAAAGGCAAGTGTGAAAGGTTGCACGGGCATAACTGGCGAGTTTTAGTTGTGGTGGGCGCCCAAAAACTTAACAGTATTGGAATGGTTATGGATTTTTCAGAGCTTAAAAAAATGTTAGAGATAGCGTTTTCAAACTTAGACCATTCATTTTTAAACGAAACGGAGCCGTTTGATAAAACAAACCCTACGGCAGAAAACATAGCTGAGTATATTTTAAACAAAATAAAAGCTCAATTGCCAAGCGGGGTTTTGGCACAAAAAGTTTGTGTTTGGGAAAGCGAAGCGTCGTGTGCTTGTGTTTATGGACAATAATGTGAAAAAAAGTAGAAAGGCAGTGGTTTTACTTTCCGGTGGGTTAGATTCTTCAACCGTGCTCTATTACGCCATAAAAAAAAGGTATGAGTGCATTTGCCTTTTTTTTGATTACGCGCAAAGGCACAAAAAAGAAGTCAAGTCGGCTCGTCAGCTTGCCAAAAGTGCCGGTGTGAAACTACAAATAGTAAAAATATCTCTTCCCTGGACAAAAAGCTCACTAATAAACAAATGGCAAAAAATTCCCGCAAAAAATGATATAGAAAAAACCTCTAATGTACCCACACAATTTAAAGAGTTGCCATCAACTTATGTGCCCGGAAGAAATACAATTTTTATTTCTTTTGCGCAGTCTCTTGCCGAAAGCGTTGGCGCGCAAAAAATATTTATTGGGGCAAACGCTGTAGATTATTCTGGGTACCCCGACTGCAGGCCGAAATATTACAAAGCGCTTAACGGTGTTTTAAAAGAAATTGGCGCGGGAATAAAAATAGAAGTGCCATTAATAAATTTGAATAAAACTCAAATAATAAAACTTGGGCAAAAACTTGGTGTGCCTTTTGAAAAAACATGGTCGTGTTATAAAGGCGGTGCAAAACCTTGCGGTGTGTGCGATTCTTGCCGTTTTCGTGCGGTAGGTTTTAGCAATGCCGGTGCCATTGACCCTGTTAGGAATTAAAAATGACTGAAAACTTTGCAAATATTTACGAGATATTTTGTTCTTTTCAGGGCGAGGGCATTTATTTAGCTCAACCTCAAATTTTTGTGCGGTTTTCGGGCTGTAATTTACAGTGTTCTTATTGTGATACGCCAAAAACCAGGCAGGCGAATGCCGGGGAAAACTACACTGTGGCACAAGCGCTTGATAAAATAATTTCTCTTAAGAAAAGTAAATTAAAACCAAAAGTTGTTTCTTTTACAGGTGGCGAGCCTATGTTGCACGCAGATTTTATTGCCGTGCTTGCGCAAAAACTTAAAAAAATTGGGCTTAAAATTTACCTTGAAACAAATGGCACAATGCCACAAGAGTTTGAAAAAATAAAAAAATATGTTGATGTTGTGGCAATGGATATTAAACTCCCTTCCGCTTGCGGCAAAGAGTTGTGGCAGGCACACAAAGCATTTCTTAAAAGTGCAGGCAAAAAAGTGTGTGTAAAAATAGTGCTTGAAAATAAAACGACAGTAACGGAGTTTTCAAAAGCGGTATTGCTTGTTGATTCTGTATCAAAAAATATTCCGGTAGTTTTGCAACCGGCAACAGCCCCGAAAAAAATTAATCTAAAAAAATTATGGGATTTTTATAACTTGGCAAGCGGTAAACTTATAAATGTGCGTATTGTAGAGCAGATGCATAAATATTGGAGGGTTAGGTAATATGTTTAAAAGAATATTAAGAATAATATTTGTTTTTTCTATTCTGTGCGCATCATTCGCGCATCTGCGTGCCGAAGAGCGGTTTCACGGCGAGCCAGATTCTGTCACAAGGCCTGGTGAGCGGTTTAAAAAACCAAGTATGATGATTTCTACCGATACATTAAAGGCAAAAAGTAAAAAGTTTAATTACGAAAAAACTACCACGAGTGTAACCGTTCCAAATGAAGTTAAACCCAAAACAAAACCAAAATCACAAAGTAAAAACATAAAAAAATAACTAAAAATAAGAATAAAAAACACTTTTGCGTTTAGCTATGCAAAGGTGTTTTTTCTATTTATTGAAAGTGTTTTGCTTTACTTTTAGAATTTTTTTGTTTTTGTGGCTGGTTTCTTTTTTGAAGTTTTTGTTTTAGTTGATTTTTTTACAGTTGAGGTGTTGGTAGATTTTTTAATGTCTTGAGTTTCGGTTGTTTTTGTGCTCAATGAAACCTCTTGAGCAACGGCACTTTGTGTTGTTTTTGCGGTTTCAGAAGATAAGACCAATTTTTGCTTAGAAACACTTTCTTTACTTGCAGGGTATAGTTCAGCGGCGGCTTGGGTGCTTGATAGCTTTTCGTAATTGTTTTCGTTGTAGTTATCTTTTAAGGCGCCATGTGTGTAAACGCACCGTGGGTTCCACAAAAGCCAGTCGCCAATGTCATTATCGTAGCAGGCCTGAATTTGCGCGCGAACCTGCTTTGGGCCATAGTGAGCCCCAAGCGAAAAATCTTGCAGCCATGGCCTTAGCTTTATAGAGTTTTTGCCCATACTTCTCTTTGCGCCTTTAATGCTAGTATAAACAGTTTTATAAGGGTTAAGGTTTGGGTTTACAATTCCATACTCGCCTTTTGCGTAATGCGATGGGTAAACCATAGGGGATACAAAATCAATATGTTCCGACATTTCTATCATTTTTTGGCCAATGCCCATACCGTGTGTAACGGTTGTAGTCAAACCAAAAACATCTATCGATGTGTTTATTCCTTTATTGCGCAATCTTTCGTTTGCAAATTTAAGAAAGTCGACTAACGCAACTGAGGTGGTTAAAGAAGAATGTTTTTGGCTGTAACGGCACTCGCGTGTTTGCCCGTCTGATGGGAAACGAATGTAGTCAAACTGAACTTCTTCAAAGCCAAGGTCGGCCGCGTGCTCTGCAAGGCCTATGTTATACTCCCATGCGGCTTTACTGTAAGGGTCAAGCCATGTTAAGCCCTTTCTGTCTTTCCAAAGTTCACCGGCGGATGTTTTTACAGCCATATCCATATTTTTTCTTGGCGCAAGGTTGTCTTTAAAAACAACAATTCTTGCAACTGTATAAATGTTTTTTGATTTTAGGTGTGCCAGATATGTTTTTATGTCGGGTATCATATTTAGGGTGGCTCCGTAAGTGTCGGCTGGTTTATAGCCCGGAACATAAACTTGCCCGTCATTTTCTTTAATGTCAATTACGACGCAGTTTATTTCTGTTTCGTCAATCAACTTTTCAAATTTTGCGCGTAGTTTTTTTGAGCTTGCAACCCATGCGGTAAGGTGAATGCCACGCACATACTTTGGTGTTTTTGCAGGCGGAGTTTCTTTTTCTGTTTGCTCAGCTAAAGGTGGCACAGAGTTTTCCTGTTGCGAAAATATCATCTTATATGCAAAAACAACCACAATTGCAGATAACAGCGGAATAATGAGGAGTTTAAAAAAGAGTTTTTTGTTCATTTGACGATAAATCTTATAATAATTACATATCATTGTCAAAAATAGGTAAACGTGGTGTTTATTTATTACTTTCAAAAAAATGCTGTGTTTGCGGCTTTGTATTTCATTGCTTTTACTCTATCAAATAGTTAAAATCATAATTAATAAATTACTTAGTAAAGGATATAAATTATGGCTTACAAAGGTTTAATTGAACACTACAGGCGCTTCTTGCCGGTTACCGACAAAACACAGATAATAACTTTATGTGAAGGCAATACCCCTCTTATCCCAGCCCAAAACCTTGGAAATAAAATTGGTTTTGCAGGAAAAATATTTTTTAAATACGAGGGGCTAAACCCAACTGGTTCATTTAAAGACCGCGGTATGACAATGGCAGTAACAAAAGCCGTTGAAGAGGGTGCTAAGGCAATTATTTGCGCATCTACCGGTAATACATCTGCCGCCGCCGCCGCCTATGCGGCGCGTGCCCAAATACGCTGCATCGTTCTTATTCCAGATGGAAATATTGCTCTTGGCAAGCTTTCTCAGGCAGTTATGCACGGCGCCATGGTTATAGCCATAGATGGAAACTTTGATGTTGCCCTTAAAATGGTAAGAGAGTTAAGTGAAAAATATCCTATAACACTTGTAAATTCGGTTAATCCTTATAGAATAGAAGGTCAAAAAACAGCGGCTTTTGAAGTTTGCGACGCTCTTGGCAAAGCGCCCGACTTCCAGTTTATGCCGGTTGGCAATGCCGGCAATATAACCGCTTATTGGAAAGGTTATAAAGAGTACGCCTCAATTTTTCCCAATTACGGTATGCCAAAAATGATGGGTTTTCAGGCGGCTGGTTCTGCCCCAATTGTACTTGGCAGGCCTATTGAAGACCCAAAAACAATAGCTACCGCAATAAAGATAGGCAACCCCGCTTCGTGGCAGAGTGCTGTTGCCGCAAGAGATGAGTCGGGAGGTGTAATTGACAGTGTAACCGACGATGAAATTTTAGAGGCATATAAGCTTGTTGCCACATGCGAAGGTGTTTACTGCGAGCCAGCTTCAGCGGCATCAATTGCGGGGCTTATAAAGTACACAAAAAATAATTATTTTGAGAAAAATTGTAAAGACCCGCTCCATACAAAAGTTGTTTGCGTGCTCACAGGGCACGGGCTAAAAGACCCCGATAGAGCAATTGCCTGTGCGCCAAAGCCGTTGCGTATGAAAGCCGATATAAAAGAGCTTATAAAAGCCATTAAAATATAAACACAACTTGCAGTTGTCTAAAACAGGGTTTTTGATTCATTGTGTCTATAAAATTTCAAACCAAAATAGGAGATATTTAAATGGAAGATTTAAAAAAACAGCAGGAAATTGCAATTGAAATTGATGATGTAACTGCACAGGGTGCTTATATAAACCTGGCAATGATTGGCCACTCAGAAAATGAATTTATTCTGGATTTTATATTTGCCCAGCCACAGAACAAAAAAGCAAAAGTAAGAAGCCGCATAATTACATCGCCTGCTCATGTCAAAATGCTTGTTGCCGCATTAAAAGATAACATAGATAAGTACGAAGCCCGCTTTGGCGAAATAAAAGCCCAAAACCAACAGCCGGGTGAGAAAAAAATAGGTTTTTATAATTAACAAACCGATTCAAAAATAAATTATGCGCATTGAACTTGTCTGCATAGGAACCGAACTTCTTTGTAAAAAACTAAACACTAATATTGCTCTAATTGGCGAGTTGTTGTCGTGCAACGCGCTCTTGCTTAACCGTTGCGTTACTGTTGGCGATGACATAGCAGAAATAAAAGAGGCATTTATTGGTGCCGCTAACAGAAGCGATGTGGTGTTACTCACCGGGGGGCTTGGCCCCACATTTGATGACCTCACCAGAGATGCCATTGCACAGGCGCTTGGTAAAAAACTCATTTTTAGCCAAGAGGCACTTTTACAAATAAATGCGTTCTTTACAGACAGAGGCATAAAAGATATACCAAAAAATAATCAAACTCAGGCGCAATTAATTGATGGCGCGCAAATTCTTGTAAATCACCTTGGCACCGCGCCTGGCCAGTATGTGGAAGCAAAAATAGGCAGCGGCTCAAAAGAAAAAATAGTGAAAGTTGTGCTTTTGCCTGGCCCGCCGAGCGAGATGTTGCCTATGTTTGAAGAAGTACTAATATCAAAATTGCTGCCCAAAACAAAACAAACAAAAAAAGCATTTGTTTTGCGTGTATTTGGTATGGGTGAGTCGATCGTTGACGATAAAATAAGAGAAATAATAAATGCGCCTCAGTGTGTCCCTGATTATATTACGGAATTTACAATTCTTGCTCATCAAATGATAGTAGATATAAAAGCAATTGTAATGGGTGAAAATGTGCAAATTGTAGAAAGCGAACTACAAAGATTAAAAAAACGCTTTGTTGAGGTTTTGGGCGACAATATTTTCGGCCAAGATGCGCAAACACTTCAAAGTGTTGTTGGCGAACTGCTCGTAAAAAAGAATAAAACCCTCTCCATCGCCGAATCGTGCACAGGCGGGCTTGTGGCGTATAAAATAACAAATGTACCGGGAAGTTCAGCATATTTTAAGCAGGGTTTTGTTGTTTACTCAAACGAAGCAAAACAAAAAACACTTAAAGTAAATGCGGAAACGCTTCAAAGCTATGGAGCCGTATCGGAACAGGTAGCAATAGAGCTTGCGGATGGCGCAAGAGAGCTTTCTATGTGCGATTATGCTCTCGGCATAACAGGACTTGCGGGCCCCGACGGTGGCAGTAAAGAAAAACCAGTTGGACTTGTTTATATTGCATTATGCACACCAAATAAAAAAGAAGTGTACAAATATAATTTCTTTGGCAACAGGTTAGACATTCGTGAGCGTGCCGCAAACACCGCGTTAGATATTTTACGCCGAGATTTGCAAAGCAATAAATAAACCTTTTGGCAAATTGGGGAAAAGTGGAAAGAATTCTTGGCATAGATTTTGGCTCAAAAAGGGTAGGTATGGCGCTTTCAGATATGCTTGGCATAACCGCTCAGCCGCTATTTACGCTTGAACGAAAAAACAAAGAAACCGATTTTGCGGTAATAGAAAAAATTATAACTGAAAAAAAAGTAAGTAAAGTTGTGCTTGGTCTGCCGCTAAATATGGACGGCAGTGAGGGCGAGTTGTGCCGGCTGTCAAGGGCATACGGCAAACAAATAAATGAAAGGTTTTCTATCAGCGTTGAGTTTTTTGATGAGCGCTTAAGCTCAATACAAGTAGAAAGAATGCTGATAGACGAGGCAGACATCTCCAGGGCAAAAAGAACCGGCGCAAAAGATAAACTGGCCGCCTGTATAATTTTGCAGGCCTATATGGACGCGCATAAAATAAGCGGCTAATCGCAGGTTTCTTTGGTATTTGGCAATTATTCGCAGTGGAGCACAAAATGGCGACATTTTTTATAATAGATGGCTACAATGTAATAAAGTTAGACCCTTCAGGTAAGCTTTCCGCCGGCACTCTTGAAACGCAAAGAGCGCGGCTAATAAAACTCATGCTTGAAAATAATCCATGCGGTAAAAATAAAGTAGCCGTTGTTTTTGACGGTCCAAAAGATATGTCAAATTGGGTGTTTCAAGAGAGTGAATTTACAAATTGCGGCATAGAAATTTATTTTAGCAGAGATGGACAAAGTGCCGATGACCGCATTGTTAAATTAGTTAGCGAAAGCAATAGTCCATCAAACATAATTGTTGTTACAAATGATAAAGGCATAAAAAAACGCTTAGCGGGAACAGGGTCCGCAGTGCAAAGTGCCGATGAATTTTTTAAAAAGCTTTTTCTTAAAACAGAAGTGAAACCGGCAATATCGCAAGAAAATTTTGGCGCGCAGGAAACGCAAAAAATAAATGATGAGTTTTCAAATTTATGGCTAAAAAAACGCTAACGACCATAATTTTATTAACCCTTGTTTTAAGCACCGCTTTGTGGCTAAAACTTCCAAAGGGCAATGTAAGCGTGCTTGTGCGTTATGGCGAGAGCGCGCGTGAAGTGGCAATGCATTTGGAACATTCAAAGGTTGTGCCATCTGGGAAAATATACCTGCTATTTTTGCGAGCAATCGGCGCAGATGCAAAATTGCAAAGCGGCTTTTACACATTTACACCGCGTTTTGAAAATTTTTTAACTATCACAAAAAAGCTTACATCAAAAACCGATGGGGAAAAAATAAAAGTAACTATCCCCGAGGGTTTTAACGCATTGCAAATTGCAAAACGCCTTGAAGAAAGTGGAGTGGTAAAACAAGCTGGGTTTTATGCCTATGTAAAAGAAAATAATCTTGAAGGTTACCTATTTCCTCAAACTTATTACCTCTCTGTTGGGCAAAGTATGCAAAGCGTTGCCAACAATATGCGCGCGGAGTTTTATGAAAACTTTACACCTGATATGCAAAAGCGCGCGCAAGAAATTGGTTTAAGTGAACGCTCGGTAGTTATACTTGCATCTATAATAGAGCGCGAAGCGGGGCAAGCGTACGAGATGTCGCGCATATCAGGTGTTTTTCAAAACAGATTGAAAAAAAGAATGCGCCTTGAGTCGTGCGCAACGGTGCTTTACGCGCTTGGCAAGCACAAAAAAAAACTTAGCATTGCGGATACAAAAACAAACTCGCCATACAACACTTATTTGCATGCAGGCCTGCCGCCCGGCCCAATTTGCAGCCCTGGCATTGATTCTTTGCGTGCCGTGCTCTATCCCGCGCAAACTCAAGATTTATTTTTTGTTTCAATTGGTTCTGGTACTCATGTGTTTTCTAAGAACTTTAGAGAACATGTAAAGCAGAAAATCAAGGCAAAAAAGTAAATAAAGTGGTACAATTTAGGCGCTTCATTTTTTAGCCAATATGGTTTAAGCCAAACCAACCCTTCGGCGAGATTAAAGTGTATCCTTCCGCAAAAGGGTCAGCACAAAAGGCCATTTTGCGCGAGACAGATTACTTAATAAAGGAGAAAATTATGAAGAAAAAAGCTTTAATTGGTTTTTTAGTTCTTATCTCTTTTTGTTTTTGCCAGTTAGTTTATGCCCGCCCGGCAAAGCATCCATATGTGCACAACAAACATCCGAAAGTGGTAAAAAAAGTTGTAGTTGTTCACACTCCTGCGCCGATAGTGGTAGTGCCTGTGGCTACTGCTCCAAGTGTTGTAGTTTCCGAAAGAGAAACTGTTTCTCAAGCCTGCTCATCAGAGGTAAAAATTGAGCAGGGAATAAAAAGCGGTGAGCTTACAGAAGACGAGGCAGCACAGCTTAAAGAAGGTCAAAAAGAAATACAAGACCTTAAAAGCAAAGCCGATTCAGATGGTGTTATAACCGAAAATGAAAGAGCTGAAATAAAAAATAAAATTAACGAAGAAAACCAAAAGATTTATAATGAAAAACATGACACGGAAAGAAGATAACTAATAATTTTGTGCTGAAATTAAAAGTGTTTTACAGAAAATAAATAAATGGTTGCATCTGTTTTGAAATATAATGTTTAAAAAGATTGTTTCAAGTAGCAACAACTAAGGCCGTCAATAAATGGATGTTACTTTGGTTGTTTTATGTAATGAAATTTGTAAAAAATACCACTATGAATAAAATTTACTTTGATCACAGCGCAACAACACCGTTAAAGCCGCAAGTACTTGAAGCTATGCTCCCATATTTCTCGGAAAATTTTGGTAACCCTTCAAGCGCTCATGGTTTCGGCCAGGAAGCTTTAACTGTCCTTGCAAAAGCAAGAGCAGAAGTTGCAGGCATACTAAATGCCCAAAGAGAAGAAGAGATAATTTTTACAAGTGGCGGTACAGAGTCGGACAATATGGCGTTAAAAGGTGTTGCCTATGCCCGCAAAAATGAAGGCAAGCATATAATTACAACACAAATTGAGCACCATGCTGTTTTATCTGTTTGCGAACAATTAGAAAAAGAGGGTTTTAGCATAACCTTTGTAGCGCCACAAAAAGATGGTTGTGTAAGCGTGCAAAGTGTAATAGACGCAATTCGCCCCGATACAATACTTATAAGTGTAATGCACGCAAACAATGAAACCGGTGCGTTAGAGCCAGTAGAAGAAATTGCAAATGTGCTTGAGCAAAAAAACATTTTGCGCCAAAACAGCGCTTTGCCGCAAATATATATTCATACCGATGCGGTACAATCTGCCGGAAAGATAACGCTTGATGTGCAAAAATTAAAAGTTAATATGGTTTCGCTTTCAGCGCATAAGTTTTATGGACCGAAAGGTATTGGCGTACTTTATGTTAAAAGCGGCACAAAAATAATTCCCCTGATGCAAGGTGGCCATCAAGAAAGAAATATAAGGCCGGGAACAGAAAATATACCGGGCATAGTCGGCCTTAGCGCCGCGCTTAAGCTCTGTGTTCAAAATATGCAAACTGAAAGTTTAAGGTTGGCTCAATTACGCGATCAGTTTGAAAACGGCATATTATCAAACATAAAAAAAGCCTATGTGAATGCAAGCAAATGCCCGCGTTTAAGTAATGTAACAAGTATAAGTTTTGAGGCAATAGAAGCTGAAGCGTTGCTTATAATGTTAGATATGGCAGGTATTGCAGTTTCCACAGGTTCTGCCTGCGCTTCCGGCTCGCAAGATGCATCACATGTATTACGCGCAATGGGTGTTGGCCCGGCGCTTGCAAGGGGCACTGTCCGTTTTTCACTTGGCGCTCAAAACACGCAGGAACAAATAGATTATGTGCTAAAAAAACTCCCGGAATTTGTGGCAAAGTTGCGCGCGATGTCGCCTGTGTGGAAAAGCTAAAAATGAAAAAGGTTTTAATTGCAATGTCTGGCGGTGTAGATTCGTCTGTAGCGGCAATGCTGCTAAAAGAACAGGGTTACGAGGTAGTTGGCGCGACAATGCGCCTTTGGCACTTTAACGACGATAAAAAACGCCCTGGTGGGTGCTGCTCCATTGAAGATATATCAGATGCAAAACGCGTTTGTAGTGCTTTAAACATTGCTCACTATGTTTTTAATTTTGAAAGTGAGTTTAAAGAGTTTGTAGTTGATAATTTTGTAAAAGAGTACTTCTGCGCAAGAACACCAAACCCCTGCATAATCTGCAATCAAAAAATGAAGTTTGAAATTTTTCTACAACGAGCTATTGCTATGGGTTTTGATTGTATAGCCACGGGGCACTATGCAAATATTGAGCGCGCGCAACATTTGCGCCTAAAAAAATCTACAGATAAAACAAAAGATCAGTCGTACGCGCTATTTCGTCTTAACGAAAAAAAATTAAAAAAGATATTGTTTCCGCTTGGTGAATTGTCAAAAAAAGAGGTGCGCCAAATAGCGCAAAACGCAAACTTACCGGTTGCGCAAAAGCCCGACAGCCAGGAGATTTGTTTTATAGATAATAACGATTATGGCACATTTCTAAAAAACTACGACCCGATTACCAAAATAAAAAAAGGCGACATATTAGATAAAAGCGGCAAAAAACTTGGGGTGCACAAAGGCCTTGCCTACTACACCGTCGGGCAGCGCAGTGGGCTTGGTTTATCAACACCTGAACCGAGATATGTTATATCTATAAACTCCGAAAACAACACCCTAGTCGTTGGTAAAAAAGAAGATGCGTACTCAAAGGTCTGTTTTGTGAAAGATGTGTCATGGGTGAACGCAATGCCGGAAAATAATTTTATAGCTGATGTTAAAATAAGGTACCTGCACACACCTGCGCAGTCACAAATAACGCTAAAAGGAAATTGTGCGAAAATAACCTTTTGTGAGCCGCAAATGGCAATAACCCCTGGACAGTCGGCTGTATTTTATGATGGCGAATATGTGCTTGGCGGTGGAGTTATAGTAAAAAACAACGAAAATATGTGAGCTAAAAAGTTTGCTAAAACCGTCAGTAAAATGGTATATTAAATTAAATTAAAATAACAAAAATAAAATAATAATCGGAGGCAGTTAAATGGCAAAAGTTAAGCGTGTAATTGGAAGAGAGATAATTGACTCTCGTGGGAACCCGACAGTTGAAGCAGATGTAATTTTAGATAATGGTGTAATAGGCAGGGCGGCAGTTCCTTCCGGGGCATCAACCGGTGAAAGAGAAGCTCTTGAACTCCGCGATGGCGACAAAAAAAGATTTCTTGGCAAAGGTGTTCTTAAGGCAGTTGAAAATGTAAATAAAATTCTTGGCCCGTCAATTGTTGGAAGTGAAATAACAGACCAGAAAAAAATAGACGGCATTATGCTTGCCGCCGATGGAACTGAGTTTAAATCAAAACTTGGCGCAAACGCAATTTTGGGTGTTTCGCTTGCATGTGCCCGCGCAGGCGCAAATGATCAAAAAATGCCGCTTTACAAATATATTCGCAATGCTTTCTCAATAAAATATGACACATATATCCTTCCAGTGCCGCTTATGAATATCATAAATGGTGGCGCTCATGCTGATAACAATGTTGACCTGCAAGAGTTTATGATTGCCCCGGTAGGCGCTCCATCTTTTAGGGAAGCACTTCGTATGGGCGCGGAAGTTTTTCATAACTTAAAAAAAGTGCTTAGCAAAAAGAATTATGCAACAAGCGTAGGCGATGAAGGTGGTTTTGCCCCAAACCTCGGCTCAAATGAAGAAGCTCTTGAAGTAATTGCCGCTGCAGTTGAGGCCGCAGGCTATAAGCTTGGTTCCGATGTGCTCCTTGCGTTAGATGTTGCCGCAAGCGAACTTTATGATGGCAGCATATACACCCTTGAAGGCGAAAAAATAGACAACAAAAAAACGTCAGAGCAAATGATAGCTTTTTACCAAAACCTTGCAAGCAAGTACCCGATAATATCAATTGAAGACGGCCTCAGCGAAAAGGACTGGGACGGTTGGAAAAAGCTTACCGACTCACTTGGCAAAAAAGTTCAGCTCGTTGGCGATGATATTTTTGTAACCAACACAAAAATATTCTCTGAAGGTATAAAAAAAGGCCTTGGCAACTCCATTTTAATTAAAGTAAATCAAATAGGTTCATTAACAGAAACTATTGCTGCGATACAAATGGCATATAATGCAGGTTATACGGCAGTTGTTTCTCATCGTTCAGGTGAAACAGAAGATTCATTTATCGCAGACCTCGCGGTAGCGCTTAACACAGGCCAAATAAAAACCGGTTCCGCTTCTCGTACAGACAGAATTTGCAAATACAACCAGCTTCTTAGAATTGAAGAAGAGCTTGGCGTATTGGCAAAGTATCCCGGTAAAAGTGCATTTAAGGTTGGTTAAATAAAATGCCACTCAAAAAAGGCACAAAAGTGCTCCTGATTGTTGGTGGCATCCTTGCTTTAACATTTCTCTTATTTAACGCAAGAGCAAGAAAAATAGTAAACATTTATGCTGAAAGCTCGCGGTTGCTTAGTGATATAGAGCGTTTAAAAACAGAAAACCAGCTTTTGCGTGATGAGTTGGAAATTGCAAGTAAAGACAGCGACTATCAGGAGTTTTTGGCTCGCAGAGACCTTGAGCTTATATCTGACGGGGAAGTTCAGTATTATTTTGGCAAAGGCAAAGCAAAAGATGAGGATAAATGATAAAGCGGATTTGGTTTGTAGGTTTTATCGTTTTGTTATTTTTTGCATCGCAGGCAAGTTGCGAACTTGTAGTTGATACAAACCAAGATGGTGGTGTGGTTCGTGAAGACAAAGATGTACAGCGCACCATGAAAGAAGCTGAGTTATTATTTAAGCAGGCAAACGAAAGTTTCGCCGGCGGCAACGAAGAAAAGGCGCAAGAACTGTACAACAAATCAATGGGGCTTTTTTATTCCATAGAGTTTTATCCATTTGATTACTATGGCGCCAAAGAAGAGTTTGAAAATGTTTTTTCAAAACTTAATCAGGCGTTATACACTGAAAATAAAGAAGACCTTACCCACAAAAGATATGCCACATTTGATTCGCCTGAAAAAAATCGGCTCTTTGAAAGATACCTTAAGTTGTACTCGCAGGGTCGCCTAAAAGAAGAAACAAGAAATGCGCTTAAGGCATCCGGCGCATATCGTCAAATGGTATTAGACATTTTAAAAGAGTACGACTTGCCGGAAGAGTTGGTTTATCTGCCGGTAGTTGAAAGTTCGTATAAAAATGATACACTTTCAAAGGCAGGGGCATTGGGTTTGTGGCAGATAATGCCCAAGCGTGCGCGGGCTCTAAACTTGCAGGTAAATATGTGGATAGATGAGCGCAAAGACCCGCAAAAAGCAACCCGTGCGGCAGCGCAGTATCTAAAAGATCTTTATGCTATGTTTAATAATTGGGGCTTGGCTCTTGCGGCTTATAATCGTGGTGAGTATGGTTTAGAGCGTGATTTAAAGTACTCAAAAACCACTAACATAAACGATGTAAGTAAACAAGAAGCTATCCCAAAAGAAACCGAGCACTTTGTACCAAAGTTTATGGCTGTAACAATTCTTGCAGATTATGCCGGCCAATACGGTTTTGAAGTAAATTATGATAACCCAACAAAGTATGACGAAGTAGCAATAAATACCGTGATAGATTTGAATATTGCGGCAAAATGTGCAGGAACAGACAGGGGAACCATAAAAGAACTTAACCCTGCGTTAAAGTTGTGGTGTACGCCGCCAAACTATCCCGACTTCAAGCTAAAAATTCCCGCGGGCAAAGCCAGAGAGTTTTTAGATAAAATAGCCGATGTAAAAGAATTAAACCCAACAAGCGGATACATAAAGTACAAAGTAAAAAGTGGCGATTTCTTAGAAAAAATAGCGGAAAAATTTTCCACATCTGCATCCTCAATAGAAGAGCTTAATGGCATAAAGCGTTCATCCTCTCTGCGTATTGGTAAAGTTCTTGCCATCAAGCCCGGTAGGGCGTATTATTCAAAAGATAAGTAAGAGCTTCTTGTAAAAATGTCATCTGGCCAATATCTATAAGCAAATAATAGTTAGTTGCTTAAAGGCATTGTTTAATTTGTAAGTTTGCGCTAACAAAAAAGATCACTCTTGATGCGTTAGTTAAAATGCGGCGCAAGGAGGAAATCAGCAATGAAAAGGCTTAGTGGATTAAATGATTTTGTTGCCTTTTCCTGGATTGGCATTACACTTGCGATAATTGCAGCTTTGGGTTTCTTTTTTGGGTGGTGGTTAGATAATACGTTGAACACAGCTCCACTTTTTATGATAGTTTTTGTGCTTGGCGGGGTTGCTTTGGGCTTTTTGCGGGTATATTTTTCGCTGGTTGAAAAAAATAAGCCAGATTCAAAGGCAAATAACGACGACCAAAAAGAGGATTAATGTTTACTAAAGGGCTTATATTCGGGCTTGTAGCGTCAAGTATCTACTTTTTTCTTTTGCGTTTAAGTGTTTCCAGAATTTTTTCTATAGAAGTGCAAAAACGCAAAATCGCCTATGTGTTGTTCTATGTAGCGCGGTTAATTGTTTTTGGAGCGCTGATTCTCGCCTTTTTGAAATATAATTTAGGCAGCCCAATCGGTATGCTTAGCGGTGTATTTGCCGGCGGTGTAATTTTTGTATTAACTAATAAATTTTCTAAAACTAAAAATAAATAGGGCATTTTGGAGAGTTAGTTTCTATGCATGGCGTTCCAGAGGCAATTGGTTACCATATAGGCATACCCACAATAGTGTTTATGAACTTTGTAGCAATAGGTATCCTTGCGCTACTGTCTTTTCTTGCTACTCGCCGCATGTCAATTGTGCCAAGCGGAATGCAAAATGTTTTTGAAGTGCTTTTTACTTTTGTATTTGACCTGGCCGATTCTATTATTGGCGCGCAATCAAAAAAATACTATCCGCTTTTTATTGGGCTTTTCCTTTACATACTTACATCAAACCTAATGGGTGTAATTCCAGGTATGGTATCACCCACCTCAAACATAAACACCACGCTTGCCTTAGCTTTGATAATCTTTTTAAGCACCCATTTTTTTGGCATAAGAAAAAAGGGGCTGCTTAAGTACTTAGACGGGCTTTGCCATGGTGTGCCTATTTGGTTAAAACCAATGATGTTTGTTATAGAAATAATTAGTGAGCTTGCAAGGCCCATATCTTTATCGTTTCGTTTATTTGGCAATATGATGGCAAAAGAACTACTTTTGGCTATTCTCGCATTGTTAATAATTGTATTCTTCCAATCACATGGAATGTTGCAAAAAGCGCTTGGGGTGGTGCCGCTTGTATTGCAACCTCTAATGTTGCTATTTGGTTTATTTGTAGCTTTTATACAGGCGTTTATATTCACGGTGCTTTCCATATTTTACATTGGCGGCGCTGTTGCTGAAGATCA
>Ga0247840_10003001_pt1 | contig 29128 bp, 19 predicted proteins | sample LaCruzMarch2015__FD_192404 | JGI IMG/M metagenome (GOLD analysis project Ga0247840, IMG submission 192404) | Freshwater microbial communities from meromictic Lake La Cruz, Castile-La Mancha, Spain - LaCruzMarch2015_17m | ecosystem: Environmental > Aquatic > Freshwater > Lake | place: Spain...
AGTATCCGGCCGTCAAAAATATGTCACAGGTCACCCGTCCCATGGTGCTGGCCTGGCTGACAACCCTGAACGAGCGCAAGCTGTCTGGCGCCAGCTACAACGTGAAGCTCTCCGTCATGCGAGGGCTGTTTGAGCAACTTGGTCACGAGGCCGGGATTCTGAAAAATCCTTTCGCGGGTATCCCGCACCGGTCTCTGCGCACTGTCCACCGCCAGCCGTTCTCGGAAAAGGAGTTGAATGCCATTCTTGAGCACTGCGACGCCATCATCCGCCCCGTTGTCCTGACGGCCATGTGCACAGCCATGCGACGTGGCGACTGCTGCAAACTCAAATGGGAATCGATCGATTTTAAAAACGGGTTTATTTCCGTAAAAACTTCGAAGACCGGCGAAATGGCTGAAATTCCGTTGTTCCCGCTGCTGCGGGCCGAATTGGCGAACCGTCTGCGGATCAGTGAGTATGTCTTTCCTGAAGCCGAAGAAATGTACCGCACGAACGATCACGGTCTGACGTGGCGGTTTAAGAAGGTTTTGCGTGATGCGGGTATCAAAAACACCCGGACGGTAAATGAGAACGCCAGCCAGAAAGCCAGCGTCAAAGATTTCCACTCGTTACGGACGACATGGATCACCATGGCGCTGACCGCCGGAGTGCCGATGGAACTGGTACGGCGCGTCACCGGTCATTCCACGGTCGAAGTCGTCTTGAAGCACTACTTCCGCCCGAAACGGGAGGAGTTCCGCCACGCGCTGGAATCCTCACTCCCGAAAGCCCTGACCGGCGGCATTGAAGAACGCTTTGATCTACCGGAGGAAGTGCTGAAACTCGGCAAAGAGGCGGAATCCTTGGCACCGGAAGAGATCGTCAAGAAATTCAAGGCGCTGGTTGAGAAGGTTGCCCGCATGACGAAGGCGGAAAAAGAAGCCGCCATCCTCGCCGCCTGAGTAGGGCGGTGCAACAAGGTGAACAGAGCCCAGTTTGATTTATCAAACTTTTTGAAAAAATAGTTCAAACTATTTTTCGGGACTCGAAAAAGAAGCCAAAATATAAGAAGGGCAGAAAAAAGATAGAAAGCCGGATGCTTTTCGGGCAGGCTGTAAAAAGAAGAAACCCCGGGCCCTGGCACCGTCGCAAGGACGGGAGAAGAACGATCGGGGTGTACGAGTAAGAGGCTAGGATTAAAGGCGCGCAAATGCAAGATGGATTTTTTAATAAGATAGCTGCATCCTTGTCGGTAGAGAGACTTGGTTCTTATGGCCAAAGAGATCAGGCAGACCAGTGTACCATACTGGCTCGCTACCTTTGGAACATGGCGGTTTGTGAATCTCTTTATTCTCCCTTGCAACTTTGCGAAGTTGGATTGCGCAATGCAATCCATCAGCGTTTAACGGAGTTATACGGCCCGGCATGGTATGAATCTCCCGATCTCAGCATCACCGATTGGGGCCGGTATGAAGTGGAGAAAGCCAAAGCGAAGCTGCTTGGACAGAACGTGCAGAGTAGTCCCGCATCAATTGTAGCTGAACTGCAATTCGGATTCTGGACGCATCTTTTTCAGGATCATTACGAATCCCGCACCGATTTTCTTCCGAGAAGCATCAAACACGTTTTTCCGAACCTGCCGAAATCCCGGCACAACCGCAAACAGATCAAGAGAACATTAGATGACATCCGCGATTTGCGGAACAAGGTCTTCCACCATGAACGGGTCGTCCACTGGACAGATTTAAAAGACAAGCATCAGATCATGATGGATGTAATTCAATGGGCCGGAATCGAACTTTACGAGATGGCCGTGGCCTTGGATCGTTTCACTCCGATTTACTCCGCTGGCATTGACCCGTGGAAAGAAAAAATCCGTCAGCATTGGCCCTCCCGTCCGGATGAACTACCCAAAAGAAACTGACCATCGGCGAGAAGTGAATCCACCCCAAGGTTTTTAGTCATGCGTTTTTTATTTCAGTAAGTCTCTAATTGAGACGCAATCTATAAGTCCTGCCAGATAAAAGTGTTATATCAGCTCTTCTCGGATCGCCTTGGAAATAGCACCAGTAATAGTACTGACATGAAGTTTTTTGTAGATATTGCGGACATGGAAATCGACAGTATGCGGGCTGAGGCCGGTTTGGTCGGCTACGGTTTTGCGAGCCATTCCTCCGGCCAGATGCGTAAGAATCTCATGTTCGCGCGGTGAGAGTTCGGCTTCCGGATCGGGCTTGTGCCGGGCATTGAAAGCTTTTAGGACATAGCGTGCGATCTGTGGTGTAAGGGGTGATCCCCCGGCGGCGACATCTTCGATGGCCTGAATTACTTCACCCGGTGTTGAGCTTTTTAATAAGTAACCAGCGGCGCCGGCCGCAATTGCGTCAAAAACCTTTGGCTTATCATCAAAAACGGTCAACACAATGATATTACACATCGGCGAGTTCCGGAGAATTTCCGGAATACCCCGCAACCCGCCCATGCCAGGCAGTCCGAGATCGAGCAGGATGACGGCGGGTGCTGTTGTGTGCTTCATCGCGGCAAGGGCGCTTTCACAGTCAGCAAAATCGCCGGTGCAGTCGATGCCTTTCTTTGTGCGCAGGACTCGGAGAAGGTTGCGGCGGTAGCTCTCATTATCTTCGATCACCCAGAGCGTTATCATGGTTTTAGGTTCCTTGTTACGGGTATGTCTAGTTGCAGAACATTATTGGATTCGCCGCAATTACAGGCGAGCGTTCCTCCAAGATTGCGGGCACGTTCGCGCAGTGCGGCGGATAGCGGCCCTTTGAAGAGGCGTCCGTTGTCTCGGATGGTAAGTGTAAGGGTTCCTGGCTTACGGGTGATGGTAATGGAAACCTGCGATGCGCCGCTGTGCTTGCGTAGATTATGCAGGGCTTCTTTGTAGAAAAGGATAAAGTGGCGCAACCGGTCAATTTTCCAATCCGGTTGTGTGCCCAGTCCGGAGATGTCGGCCGTGAAATCGAGCCCCCGCAGTAAGCGTTCTGTGATCTCTCTCAGCCGGACGGCGAAGCCTTCGCTCTGCTTGCGTAACGGATGGAGCATCCAGACAATGTCTTTCATAGCTTCAGAGGTTTCTCGGGAGATTTCGACAAGTTCCTTAACGGCATCGCGGGCTTTTTCTTCCTCGCCAACCAGTGTGCGGAGATATTCTCCTAGGAAAGATATGCTGGCCAGATTGCTGCCGATTTCATCGTGCAGATCGCTGGATATTTCGTGGCGCAGTTGTTCAATTTGCCGGCGGCGGTTGCGACGGGTAACCAGTGCTGCCGTTACTGCCGCGAGAGCCAGAATTGCAAGTCCCGTGAGTGACCGTCGAAGAGTTCGCATGTCTTCGCGCACACGCTGTTCAATTTGTGTTCGTAAGCAGTCCCGTTCTTTTTCAAGCAACCCTCGCAGCGCCAGTTGTTTTACCCATTCCCTGTCGGAAATCAGGTGTCCGGTGGATGAGTAACCGTCGGTAAGCGCCGAGGCATTCCAATCGGCATTGTTTTCATCAAGGTCGGCATGTGCCGCGGCTTGCAACGCGACATTCGTGCCGTTAGACAGCAGCTCAATTTCTGACAGGCGGAGAGAAAAAGGCGGATTAGCACGCCAGCAGCGGATCCTGAAACGGTCGCTGGTCGCAGGCGGAAAATGAAAGATGGCTGGGCTGCCGCCGGGCGACAGAAGCGGTGAACGGTCGAGGACGGCCGCCCAGCCGTCCGGCTGATTTTTATCCGGCACGGCAAGTTGAATGTGCTGGGGAAAATAGACCCCCGGTTCGCTTTGATACAGTGACGTCCAAGCTGTGCAGAGACGGATCGTATCAACGGTTTCAGGGCGTGCCAGACGGATTTCGATCATAGCCTGAATCCGGCTGTCCACCGGTTTTCCAGTGCTCCATCCGACCGGCGACCGATTTTGCAGTGGATATTCCGGTAGACCGAATGGGGTATTTCCGTCTACCGCATACTGGACTCTGAAGACCTGCCCCAGACTGTAGGCGTGCGTGGCAGTTACGGGGCGGTCAACAGAGACGTTTTTCAGATCGTTGAAAATTATGATCTCCGCCAGTGCCGCAACAAACAATTCTCCCGCACCTGTCAGGCGGAGTAACTCAATGCGAACATAACGCACCGGTGGGCCGTTGAGAGCAACCAGCATCGGATAGCCTCGACTGTCCGTAAAATCTTCGCGGGTGCAGTCGGCCAGAACAATTGGTTCTGTAAATAACTCATCGCGGGCACCGAGGATACGGAATCTCTGCGGAACGCCGAACGGTGTGGCTGTGGTGGAAGCGTAGAACAGTCGGGCTGGAATCAGCGCGGCCATATCCACGGGCTGTACTGATCCCAAATCAATGGTCAGGCTGGGTGGATCAGCCGGTTCTGCTTCGTTGAAAAAATCGCTACGGTAACCCACCGTCCCGCCAACGTTCCAGGCTGGCAGGCGGGGCATGCTTGACAGCTTATGTTCTATTTCAAGAATGCGTTTTTCATAAGTTGGGTGGTCTTGTTCGGAACAGGAAGCAGATAAAAGAACCGCCCCGGCTAGGATAGAAATCTCTAGGGTTCCGGAGAGGAATGCCCGATTTTGTTTCGACCTTTTAGTCCGCATAATAAACCAGCTTATCCCTCTTTTTGCGGAAACATAACAGAAATTCGGCAACGAATAAAAGCCTGCGCCCCTACGACATCTCGTAGGTAGTCATCTCTGCAGGCTGAGCGTAGTTTAACCAAATGACCCCTGAATCAGCAATCAACGCCAAGCAGGTTCGATAACGGTAAATTTCAAAAAGTAAAGGGATCGTAACCAAAGATGAAAAAATCATGCAGTGTTGCCGTAGCTATATTGACGCTAGCCGCAGGAGGTGCCCAGGCGCTAACCAATACGTGGACCGGAACCACCGATACCAACTGGAATACCGCCGCAAACTGGGGCGGGACTGCTCTTGCGGCGAACAGCGGTTTGAATTTCACCGGAACGGCGAATACAAACACCTATAACGACACACCAGCGGATCAATCGTACGCAAATATGTTATTTGGCAATACCGGTAATGGACAGGGGTTTGTTCTTTCAGGGAATCAGATTACTTTGGGGGGGAATATTACAACCGCTGTTACGGTGGCCTCGGCGAATATCACCGATGTGATTAATTTCAATATGAAAATGAATCTGGCTCGCAAGATTACTTTAGGAACCCGGCATAATTTGACGATAAATGGAGTAATCAGTGAAACCGGTACAAGAGCCTTTTCGCTTGGTACTACAGGGGTCGGCGGGGCCCTTACGCTGACAGGAAGCAACAGCTTCACGGGCGTTCTGGGGCACGATGGCGGCAGCTCTGTTCTTGTGATCAGTTCTATTGCCAACAGCGGTGTAAACAGTGCGGCGGGCGCAGGTTCACAAATTCGTCTTGGTAATGCCAATTCCACAGCAGGTACACTGGAGTATATTGGCGGAGCCGCTTCAGTTGATCGGCAGATTCAGATTGGTGGAGGCGTTGCCAACAGCACCTACACCAGCGGTGCGGTGATTAAAAATAATGGAACCGGCCAGTTGCGATTTACCAATCAGACATTCAATGTGTATCAGGCCGGATCGACAACTGCCAACCGTACGTTGACGCTGGGTGGCAATAATACCGACAGCAACGAAATCTCGGGCAAGATTACCAACAACAAGTTCGACGGTACGGGATTCAGCAATACAGAAGGAACCATTGCTTTGGTAAAAGCGGATGCGGGCACATGGGTTCTTTCCGGTTACAATGCCTATACCGCAACCACCATAGTCAGTAACGGTACACTGGTGATCAACGGCGACCAAACGACTGCTGCTGGTGATGTAATCGTCTTTGCTGGCGCGGTATTGGGTGGTCATGGAAACATCGGCGGCAATGTGCAGTTTTCAGATGGCGCGAAGCTACTTTTTGATGCCGATTCAACCCTGAAAGTGGCTTCCGGCAAAACGGTAACCTTCGCCAATTTTGGAGTGGATGATATTTCCGGCCTCAGCTCTGGTGCCGCCAGTGGAACCTATACGCTTATCGACGGTAGCGGCGTTAATTTCGCCAATGTGACAAACGTAGGTGCAGGCAGTGCGTATGATCTTGGCGGCGGAGCGAGTGCCTATTTTCAGAACAGCGGCAGTAACCTTCAACTCGTGGTTGTTTCCTCCGGTAAACCTTCGCTATGCCTGTATATTGTATCTTTCATTAATCCGTTGTTCTACCCCGGAAAAATCCATTAACCCCGCGTGATATTCAGGAACCCCACCCTACGATATCTCGTAGGTAGACGCCTCCAAGTAGGCAGGAGTATTTTACTCAACGGATTGCTTGAAGATAAAAGTGTCATATTGATTTTACCGTTACCGTAGACGGCCCCGGTGGCGGAGATGAGAAAAACAAATCAGGGCAGGTCAAAGAAAGGCAGAAGAAGATGAAGAAATTACGCATGATAATCGCAGCCGCATTTATGCTGGCCGCAGGTGGTGCCCCGGCACTAACCAATACGTGGACCGGAACCACCGATACCAACTGGAATACCGCCGCAAACTGGGGCGGGACGGCTCTTGCGGCGAACAGCGGTTTGAATTTCACCGGAACGGCCAATACGAACACATATAACAACACGACGGCGAATACATCCTACGCAAATATGTTATTTGGCAATACCGGTAATGGACAGGGGTTTGTTCTTTCAGGGAATCAGATTACTTTGGGGGGGAATATTACAACCGCTGTTGCGGTCGCCTCAGCGAACATCACCGATGTGATTAATCTCAATATGCAAATGAATCTGGCCCGCAAGGTGACCTTGGGAACACGACACAACTTAACGATAAATGGAGTAATAAGTCAGTCGGGTATACGAGACTTCACACTAGCAACTGTGGGATCCGGCGGCACTCTTACGCTGACAGGAAATAACAGCTTCACGGGCGTTTTGGGGAATGAAGGTAATGGTTCTGTGCTTTCGATCAGTTCGATTGCCAACAGCGGCGTAAATAGTGCGGCGGGTGCAGGGTCGCTCATTCGACTTGGTAATGCTGGGAATACAGCTGGTGTGTTGGAATATACCGGTGGAGCTGCTTCGGTCGACCGGCAGATTCAAGTTGGCAATGGCCTTGCAAACAACACTTACACCAGCGGTGCGGTGATTAAAAATAATGGAACCGGTGCCTTACGGTTCACCAATCAGACGTTCAACTCTTATCAGGCCGGATCGACAATTGCCAACCGCACGCTGACACTGGGCGGCATCAATACAGCCAGTAATGAAATCTCGGGCAAGATTACCAACAACAAGTTCGACGGTACCAATTTTAACAGCACGACCGGAACCATTGCATTGGTAAAAGCGGATGCGGGCACATGGATTCTTTCCGGCGCAAATACCTACAGTGGAATCACCACCGTCAGTAACGGTACGCTGGCGATCAACGGCGACATGAGCGGCGCAACTGGTACCGTGACGGTCGATGCAGGCGCAACTCTGATGGGCAATGGAATTATCGGCGGAGCAACGACGGTCAACGGAAACTTGAAACCCGGCAATAGCCCCGGCACGCTTACGTTTAATGCGGCGTTGACGCTTGGTTCGGCATCAACCTCGACGTTTGAAATCGTCAGTGCGTCTGTCTACGATGTGCTGAAAAACGATGGCAACGACACCATCACGTTCAATACCGGTGCCAATATCATCTTCGACTTCACCAGCTGGACTGGCGGTAACGCTACGAACGGTACAACCTTTGCCTTGTTGGAAAACTGGGGCAACTCTTCGACCTTTACCAACGGGCCGAACTATACCTATGTGAATCAGGCCAACCTCGGATTGACCGGTAGCCAGTCTCTGCAGATGACAAGCACTGGTTTGACGGTTATTCCTGAGCCGGCCACCATCGGAATGCTGGGGCTTGGCGCGCTGGTCACATTGATGATCCGCCGTATGCGGACGGCATAAGCGGACTTGGTAGTCGGTTGAGAGGCCCCTGATGAGCAATTGTCTGGGGCTTTTCTATAAAAGCTTGGTAATGGCTTTTTCCGACATCACGTCTTTATGCGGCTGGAATGTGCAACTGAGACGCTGTCCAGATTGATTTTGTATGAGGTGTGAAATCAAGGCCGTGATACGAGGGTACATTTTTGCTGCAATTACGGTCTTCAGATTCTTTATGTGTTTCCGGCAGGAGTTGGGCTGTCCCCAGTGACGAATAATGAATGAATTTTTATTATGAAAAAAACAACCGCTTTCGTCATCGTCGCTGTTTCAATGGCAACCGCTTTTTCTTTTGCGGTAGCCAAAGAAAAACCCAATATACTTTTATTACCTGCTGACACCGGATTTACGATGACTGTATCGTTGGATGCTTTGCCGGAACAGGGTGATATCAATCTGCTTTCCGAACCAGCCGCCGATGGCGGCCTGCCTCGATGGCGGCTGGCGGTCGAAGGCACGAACGAAGCTCGCCGATTGCTCTTCGATATGCGCAATATCATTCAACCCGCTCTTGTGGAGTTCTCGAAGAACTACAGGATTTTGAAGCCGGAAACCAAGGAGCGCATCGCTCAAGGTTTGATGGGAGTTGCCGTTCCGCTTCAGGTGATCGGCGCGGGATCTCATACGGTGGATGTCCGGCTGTCTCCGCCGGTCTGGAATCTCGAATTATTTGTAGACGGTGTTTTGGTGGATCGCGACTGGCCACTCTCACCGATGGTGCAGGGGAAAAGCGAAACGGTTTCGTGCGCTGCGCTGGTAAAAGATGCTCGAGTCCGGACGGATGATCCGAAGATTGTCGCTCATAACGGTGGAATCGAGGCCGTGGCCGCACGGCGAGCGGAATTTTATGGTGCAGACAATGGCTTGCCCCCGTTTTTTAAACCGTATGGCATCGGACTGAATGCTGGGGATTGCATGCCGATGTTCGACGGAAAGCGCTGGCATCTTTTCTATCTCAAAGGCTTTCTTGAAAATGGAGCGGCCCGGCAGACCCGTTGGGGCGCGGGGACTCTCTATACCGGACACATCTCTACCGGCGACCTGATCCACTGGGATGAACATCCCGATCCAATCGGTTTGCGCTTTCCTTACGAGGGGGCAATCTGGACCGGATCATTCTTCCAGGCCGGTGATGAGGTGATGGGTTTTTATGCCCCGTGGATGATTGCATCACGCCTGAAGGACTTTGATAGCAGCTGGGGCGTCCGGGTGGCTCGCAGTAAAGACGGTATTAATTTTAACCTGCCGGAGCCCGATACCTTCCTGAAGGAGGTGGCGGGCGGAGATGCCGACGTATTCAAAATGGAGGACGGTAACTACGGCATGGTTTCTCGAGGCGATCAGGGCGGCAAACGGAAAATGTTTTTTTACACCTCACCCGATCTGAAAATATGGACAGAACAGCCGTGCCCGTTTGAGTTCGCGCCGAATAATTGCGACTGCCCACACTACTTTACCTTCGGAGGAATAAGCTATTTCTTTGCAGCTGAAACCGCACGCAAAGCACCTAAACTATATGGACCCTGGACGGATATTCCCAAATCATCGCTGGGGGTTCCTAAGACTGCTGAGTGGAAGAATGGCCGCCGCCTCATCGCGGGCACCATCGGCGACGACGGTTGGGGTGGCGATGCTGTACTCCATGAGCTGATTCAACTGTCCAGTGGCAACCTTGGTGAAAAATTTATCGACGAAATTACCCCGGTGCGTGGCGAACAGCTCGACTTGAAACCGTTGCCAATAATTGGAAGCGCCCGGATTGATGGCCGCACTGTTGCCATAAATGGCGGACAGGGCTTTTCCTCTGCCGCAATCGACAGGATACCGCAGATGGCACGCATTCGCATGACCATTAAACCTGCGTCTGGCGGCAAGAGTTTCGGCCTCGTATTACGCGGCAAGGGAGAGTATCAGGCGGGAACAGCGGTGGTATTCCATCCAGACTCGAAAACTGTTGCGATGGGACCGGTTGTCAAACCCGGAGAACACCGGGAAAAACGGCAGATCCATCAGGTAGACAGTCTCGATCAATCTATCTCGCTCGATATCATCCTTGGCTTCAGCGGACTGATTGATATCGAGATCAATAATGAGCGGTGTATCACATCTCGGGGGTCGAAGGATGTGGCCTTCGACCGTCTTTTCCTGTTCGCCGACGGTGGCGAAGCGGTCTTTGAGAATATCGAAATCCGTCCGTGGGAACCAGTTGCTACGGTCAATCGTTATCACGGTGGCGAATAAGAATAACCTCATGCAAATGATGCACGTATCATGGAGGATGCTTTTTGCGGAATATATTGGCGTTCAGGGGCGGGAGCTTTTTTGTCGCCGATGGATTGGCAAAGTAAATCTGATTACGACGCTGTAGAGAGACTCTGCGGGAAAGACGAAAAATGATGGTGATGAAGAAATCAATGATTGCGGCAGTTTGGTTGGCCGTGGTTTTTTTCGCCAAAGCGGGGCCTTATCCGGCGGCTGTATCCATCTGGACTGTAGCCGACCGGATGAACCAGATTGCAGCTGGCAAAACGCAGTACGATGCTTTGTATGCTGCTTATAGGAGCGGGGCCGCTTCCTATACCATTCCGCCCGGTGACTATCGCTGGGGTATCGGCGGAAAGAGTGCATACCTGCTAAATGACATGACTAACTTTACTGTTTCCGCCTATGGCGCGACGTTTTGGGTGGATACCGATACCAATGGAACCGTGCGCGGCGGTTTTAGTTTCAATAACTGTTCGAACGTCGTCCTTGCCGGAGTAACGGTGGATTGCGATCCGCTGCCGTTCACGCAGGGACGAGTCGTGGCGTGGAATGCAATGAACAAGACAGTCGATATGGCATTGGATACAGGCTATCCGACACTGCTGGATCAGGGTGTTACCAACACCGGTCGTATTGGATATTTCAGTGAAAATGGTGAGCTGTGGCTCAATAATCGTGCCGACAGTGACACGGATCTAAAGTTATTAACCAATGGCAACTTGCGTCTTACATTTTCAATCGGACGCATTTTTGCTGCGGACGAAAACCTGCATGTCGGCAAGCGTTTAGCCTTGATCCGTGAATCAGGCGTTAACCTGTTCGATACCGATCCTCTTTGCAGGCGTATTACCTTCAAGGATTGTACCTGTTATACGGGGTCGGGAATGGTTTTTAGCGGTAGCGGGAAAGATATTGTCATTGACGGCGCGCATTGCATTCGCAGGCCCGGCACCGACCGGCTGTTAGGGTTCGTTACTACCGGTCACCACACCAGTTTGCTTAACGGGATTCACCTGATTAACTCGGAATTTTCATATTCCATGGACGATTTCATGAATATGGATACGGCCGCCAACTATGTTTTCCGAAAAGAAACGGCCACGAGATTTCTTCTCTTCAGCCGCAGTCTGACGCTGCTGGGTGGTGCGGCACCGTTCGATCCCGGCGACACGATGCTGTTCTACACATACGACACCTTTTACAAAATCGGCGAGGCGCATGTCGTTTCCGTCGAACAGATCACGGATACCAATCTTGTAGCCGAGGCGCGCAACTTTCCCAGCGTGGTGGCTGCCGCGCACACCAATAGTACTCGCGATTTTCCTAACGGCGGGTTGTGGCGGGTTGTTTTTGATGCCGCGCTATCCGCCGGAGCATCAGACTGGTGCTACTCAACCGACTATGTTTGTGACGGGGCTCTTTTTGAAAATTGCCGGTTTTTCAACAGCGGCCAGAGTGCTGGGCGCATTCTGCTGAGCAACCACAGTACGGTTCGCAATTGCGGGTTCGAAAATATTCGTTCGGTAGCGATTCAGGCCGGATTTAATCAAGCCAGTATGCAAGGCCCGGTGTTGGATGGATTGCTGATCGAGAGTAATACGTTTGTCAACTGCGGCTATCATCTGCGCAATCTGGAACCCGGTGTTGAGGCGCTGGGAACCGTTTCTATTAGCAGTAGTTTTGCTTCCCAGAGCAGCGGTGCCACGGAAATGAAGAACATTACGATTCGCAATAATACGTTCAGTAATTCTGCCGTGTCAGCGATCCAGATTAATAATGCCAGCAACTGTGTAGTTACGGGAAATGTCATTGTAAGTCCGGGGGCTCAGAACTCTCTGGGTGCGGGTGCGGTATATGGATCGTCCAATGCCGCTTACGGCGTTTTTCTGCACGTTGTCAAAAACAGTACTGTAACAAATAATTTGATTAGCGGATTTACCGCCAATACCAAAGGATTCATTGGCTATTCAACCATTACCGATCCGGCAGCAGGAAATAATTTACAGATCGACGGCTTCGGCCCGCTGACTGCGTCGCCGGCGGTGATCGTCCGGTCGCCGTCTTTCGGAACCATTGTGCCAAGAGGGCAATCGGTCCAGATACTTGTGGACGCGGGCGACGCCAATGGGAACGTTGCGCTCGCAGAGCTTGTTTTGGACGGGGTTGTTGCTGGGGAAAGTCGGGTTGCACCGTATGTGTTGCAATTAAACACAGCGGCACTCCGTCCCGGTCTTCATTCTTTCAAGGTGCGGGTTGCTGATAGTGACGGGAATGTTGGTCTTTCAGCGCCGGGCACCTTAAACATTACTGCGAGCGGATCGGGATTTCTTTTCATTATTTCAGGATCACCGTGAAGCGGGAAAAGCTTTAAGCGTCCATTTAATTGGCATGTTGAATAAAAATAAAATAACCGGAGGGACATTATGAATAAGTGTAGATGGTTGATGGCTGGGTTGATTGCAGTTGCTGTTTGTGCGCACGGACAGGTGTTGTTTGACGAAAATTTTGACGCTCCCGGAATCCGGTGGCAGGGTACCGCGGTGCCGGGTGCCGGAGGTATTCTTGTTCATACCGGGACGACTGCCGCGAGTCACCTCATTGTACCGGTTCAAATGCCCGCCGAGACTGGACGGATCAAAGTAACGTTAACGGCGTGTTTGGCGAAAGGTGGGACTCTGGGCGTTGGATTTTCACCCAGTACGAAGATTAGCGACACGCTTATGAATAATTACGGTCAGCCCTGGATGAATCTCTTCGGCATAAACGGCGGCGCGGTTTACGCAGGACCGTATGCCTCAGAGAAAGCCGGAGAACTGGAGAAGAACAAATTAAAAATGAACGAGCTGCAGACGATCACCTTTGAATTAATCCGGAATGGCACGGCATGGAGCTACCGGGTTTTGAATGCCGAGATGATGATTGCTGAGGGGCCGATTCAGGTTTCTGTGGACAAGCTGAAATACTTCTTCATCCAGTTCCGTGCCGTTGATAAGAACTCCAGCAAAAACGAATCGTCTATTGATTCAGTGCGCCTCGAAGTCGAAGTGTCACAACCCCTTATTTCAGGGTGATTTTCGAGGTAACAATGACCCGAAGTTCAAATCACAATAAGTTGAAAAAAATCGGTTTGTTTTTTGTGGCTACGGCAGTAGCTCTCTCAACGGATTTATTTGCGGCACAGATTTTTCAAGTCACTGATTTTGGAGCGATTCCTGATGATGGACAGAATGATCAGAAGGCAATTCAGCTGGCGCTGAATGAATTGTCTAAAACTCCGGGTGCGACACTGCAATTTGCACCTGGAACATACCATCTGGACTCTTCTATTGCCGCCGAAAAAGATACGGCGACGCTGTTGTTGCGCGGGGGGGGGGACGTAGTGGTTGACGGAACCGGTGCGCAGATGATCATCCGTAATCAGCGGGTCGGTTTTTTGCTTATTCGGGAATGTGACGGACTGACTGTAAGGGGGTTTACGATTGATTTCGATCCGGTTCCGTTTGCGCTGGGGCGCGTGACAGGGGTCTTTCCCGGTGAAGGATCGTTTGTGATGGAAACATTGTCGGGTTATCCCCGTCCGGATAATGCAGTTTTTTCCGGAGGGAAGGCCTGGGGGTATTTTATCGACCCTGCCGTTCCGGGCAAGCTGGCCGACGGTCAGAACAATGTGGTGTTCCGGGAAAGCATGACGTGCGTCGGCGGAGATCTTTTTCGGGTTCAGCTCGGGAAAGATTCTGGCAAATTAATACGGAATCTAAAACCCGGCACGCTAGCGACCCAGCTGGCGCGGGAGGGGCAGCTTTTTCTGGCGGGCGACTCTTCCAATCTGGTATTTGAAAACATCACCAGCTATGCATCGGCCAGTGGACACTATGTCGGATCGAACGTGGAAAATATCCGCGTGGAAAATTGTCAGGCATTGATAAAACCCGGACGATATAAAGGAGGGAACGCCGACGGAGTCCATTTGCAAAATGTCCGAGGTCCGATTGTTGTTCGCGGCTGCACATTTGAAGGGATTTCGGATGACTGCGTGAATCTGTATCAAAAACCGCATTATTTGCTGGAACGCCGCAGTAGTACCGAGTGGCGTTTATCATCGCTTGCTGAAAAATATGTACCGCGTACGGCTGCGGGAACGCTTCGTTCCGGAGACACCCTGCAGGCGTATGATTCGGTTACGGGGGTTAGTTTCGGGCGGGCTAAGATCAAGACATTCGATCCGGCTACGGGATGGGCCAAACTTGAATCCGGATGGAATGTGCCGGAATCTTCTAGTGGTTGGAAAGAAATACGGATTTACGCCGATGGCTTCGGCAGCGACTTTGTTATCGAAAACAATATCTTCAAAGATTCCCGGCGATACGGAATTTTTCTAAAGGGTCATCGCGGAGTAATTTCCGGCAACCGGTTCATTCGTCTGAGTTCGTCGGCGATTTATGCCTCAAATGAAACCGGTCACGAAGAGGGTGGGTTCTGCGGAGACGTCCGGATTGAAAATAATGTGATCGAAGATTGCGGATTCGAAAGCAATTTTTTTTCGAACGAAGCGCTGGGGATGATCACCTTTCAGGCATTGAAGAAACCGTTCGTGCCGGTTGAGCTGAAAGATTTGCACCGCAATATAACTGTTTCCGGCAACGCAATCCGGGGCTGTCCGCGCGGGCTGATGATAAATTGCGTCGCGGGGCTTAAAATTGAAGACAATTCATTTGAAGCGATGGCAGCCGGCCGGATATCCGGAACATTTCCGGCTGAACTCAAGGCCTGTACGGATGTGGTTGAGCAGCGGAATAATTTTATAAGACCGGCGGAATTAAATTCCGTGGTTAACAGTGGGACGGTTGATAAATGAATGCCGAAAAAGTAAGCAAAAGCGTTGGAACGGGCGGCATTTTTAAATACGCGGTCGGCGAAGGGGCGTTTTCCATTGCCATGAATGGCATGGGTAATTTCGGGATGCTGTACATGACTTTGATTCTGGGGCTCGGCGCATCCTGGGCTTCGCTGGCGGTTGGTCTGGCGATTCTTCTGGATGCCATTCTCGATCCGATCATGGGGCATATATCGGATAATACGCACTCACGATGGGGGCGCCGGCATCCATACATTCTGATCGGAGGCTTACTGATGGCGGTTAGTTTCGCCTTATTCTGGTGGATTCCTCAGTACTTTTCCAATACGTATGTACTGTTCGCGCTGGTCTTCGGAATTAACTTGCTGATTCGCGCAATGTCGAGCGTCCTGATTATTCCCTTCACGGCGCTGGGCTTCGAAATCTGTCCGGAATACGAGTCACGTTCCCGGCTGCAAGGCGTACGCTATTTTATCAGTCAGGCGGTTAACTTCACATTCGGGGCGTTGGCTTGGACGCTTTTTTTCAAAGATGGAGCGGATGCTTCCGGTAAAATTATCGATGGCACATTGATTGAATCAAATTACCTGAAGATGGGTGTGACACTGGCCGTCGCGATTGCAGTCTTATCATCGCTTTGCTGCTGGGGAACTAGAGCGTTTGCCAGAGACAACCGTTCCGAGAAAGTTAGTGGCAATAATCTCAAAGAATTCTGGCTGGCCTTTACTTCGATTTTTAAAGACCGGCTGGCAGTTTTAGTCTTCGTGTTCTTCATTGTCGCCCAGTTTTCCATGATGCTAATGGGACAGGTGCAGATGTTCACCTACGTATTTTACATGAAGTTTTCCGCCGTTGAAAAAACCTGTGTGCATGGCGCGGGAATGCTGGCCTTTGCACTGGCTTCGCTGAATCTGTCAAAAGTAGTGAAACGGCTGGATAAAAAGGGCGCGGGTTATGTCGGTATCGCATTGGCAATTTCCGGGGGACTGGGGTTGATGACTGTTTTCAACGGAGGATTAATTGAGCCGGGGCAGACATTCGATCTTTTCGGCATTACGTTGCCGCTGGCGACGATTGTGTTCGGCCTGTTGCAAATTTGCTGGTGGGGCGGTTGCGGGATGGTTGTTCCTCTGGCCAGTTCCATGGTGGCCGATGCTGCAGCCATCAACCACAAAAAGACCGGCGTGCTGAAGAATGCAAGTTATGCTGCGGTTTTCAGTTTCAGCACAAAAGCCGCCGGTTCGGTGGGCATGTTTCTTACCGGTGCCATGGTGGATTTGTCAGGGATTATTCCCGGCGCGAAAGTTCAAACTCCTGAAGCGATTCATAATATTGCGCTGATGACCTTTCTGTGTGGACCGATTGTTATTTTCTGTTCGATGCTGATCTTGCGCCGGTATCCGGTTACCCGCGAGTTCATGGAGAATATTGATAAGAAGGCCTCATGATTCGAGCAGTAAAAACGAATTCGAACGGACGAATGGCTCGTCGGGATTTTTTGGCGATTGCCGGAGCCGGGACACTGCTGGCTGGATGTTCCTCGCTGAAGAAAGAGAAAAAACGTCCGAACGTGATTTTTGTGTTTGCCGACCAGTGGCGGGCCTCAGCCTCCGGTTATGCCGGCGACCCGAACGTGAAGACGCCCTGTCTGGATGCATTGGCGGCGGAAAGTGTTAATTTTAAAAATGCTGTTGCCTGTTGTCCGGTGTGCAGTCCGGCTCGCGGTTCGATGGTCACCGGTCAGTATCCGAATCGGCACGGGGTGTTTCTCAACGATGTTTGCCTGAATCATAATCAGCCGTCCGTAGCCGATTGTTTCAATGAGGCCGGTTATACGACAGGGTTTATCGGCAAGTGGCACTTGGATGGACATGGTCGTAGCACATATATTCATCCGGAGCGCCGTCAAGGGTTCCAATACTGGAAAGCGCTGGAATGCACACACAACTATAACCAGTCATCTTACTACGACAACAACTGTACAGAGATCAAACAATGGGACGGTTATGACGTGTTTAGCCAGACGGAAGATGCTGTCCATTTTGTTCAACAGAACCGTAGTCAGCAGTTTCTTCTGTTTTTATCTTGGGGGCCGCCGCACGATCCGTATCTGACTGCGCCGGAAGAATTCCGTAAAATGTACGATCAGTCCGCGCTGCAGCTCTCACCAAACGTCCCGGTAGACGAACGGGATTTTGTGCCTCGCACACCGTGGGAGGATCAGGCCGGAACTATGCTTGAAACGGTTCGGCTGATTTCTGCCGGCTACTATGCACATTGCACTGCGCTCGATCATTGCATTGGTAGCCTGCAATCGGCCATTCGGCAGGAAGGGCTGGAAGAGGATACGATTTTTATCTTCACGTCAGATCATGGTGACATGCTGGGGGCTCACGGCCTTTGGAATAAACAGCAACCCTATGATGAATCCGTTCGTGTACCGTTTCTGCTGAAATATCCGGCGCTGACCGGGCTTAGAGGGACATCGATTAAAACTCCGATCAACACGCCGGACATTATGCCAACGCTATGCGACCTGTGCGGAATTCCCGTTCCACCGTCGGTGGACGGACGCAGTCGTGCTCCCTTGCTGCGCGGCGAGGCGATGGCAGACGATGGTGCACTGATTGCGAATTATCATGCGTTTGGACAGATGTCGGCATCCAAAGGCGGGAAGGAATGGCGGGGGATTCGTACATCCAGATACACGTACGTGAAGGATTTGAAGGGGCCTTGGCTTCTGTTCGACAACCAAAATGACCCTTGGCAAAAGGAGAATCTGGTTAACCGTTATGAAGCTGTCGTGCTTCAAGCCCAGATGGAAAAATTGTTGAGCAAGAAGCTGGCGGAGACCGGTGACATATTTGCAGAGGGAATGGAGTATGTTCGGCTATGGAATTACAAAGTCGATAAGAACGGCACTGTGGAATATCAGGAGTAAAATGAGGAGAATGAAATGATATCGGGACTGACCGTGAAGTTATTGATTTCGCTTTGGAAATAAAGGAGCAGGATTGATGCTTGATCTGGTGGCATTTGGTGAAGTTTATGGTGCCGGAAACCAAAGGTATTCCGCTGGAAGAAATACAAAGCGGACGAAATTAAAAAATGGAATAATAAAGATGAATAAACGAATTTGGTTTGGCTTTTTTATTTTACTGGCTGGGATGTCCTGCGCTGAGGTTCGGTTTGCGCCGATCTTTAATGACGGAGCAGTACTTCAGTGCGAAATGAAGGTGAACGTCTGGGGTAGTGCCGATCCTGGGGAAACCGTGACTGTTTCGTTTGCCGGACAAAGCAAAAAAACGGTTGCAGATCCGTCCGGGAAATGGATGCTTCAGCTTGATCCCATGCCTCCGTCGATGGAGCCGCGCACGTTGTCGGTGGTATCCGCAATCGGCAATCAGCAATCGGCAATCAGCAATGTCACCGTCGGCGAGGTCTGGCTGGCAACCGGACAGTCCAATATGGTGTTCCCTTTGCGCCCTACTGAAGGCGGCGAAGAAAGACTGGCAAAAACAATTCCTGAAATCCGGTTTGCCGTGGTGCCGCAAAAAACCGGTTTGCCGGTTGAAGAACGGTTTACCCCTCAGCAGCTGGCGTGGAAAGAGTTCAAGCCGAGTGTAAATGCAGAAATTGCGGCTGTGGCTTTTTATTTTGCCGAGAAGCTTCAGGTAGCCACCGGCCATAAGGTCGGCATCATTCAAAGTTCCTACGGCGGGACGCCGTGTGAAGCGTGGACTCCTGACTGGGCGCTGGCCGCAAAACCTGAGCTTAAATATTTTGCTGATGCAATTCGCGGAGGTTTATCTTCTGGAAAAAATAAAGACCAATGGGTGGCGGAGGAGGCGGCGTTAAAGAATGCCCGCCAGCTGTTAGATCAGTGGAATAAAACAAAAACCGGTGCGCGTCCGAAAGATCCTGGAGCTTCCGACCCGGGCAACCCGTGGTCTTCGAAGTCACCAACGGTGCTATACGAAAATATGATCACCCCGCTGGTTCCTTACACTGTTCGTGGCATCATCTGGTATCAGGGTGAGGCGAATGCGGGAAAGCCGGATCAGTATCGTGTGTTGTTCCCGGCCATGATTGAAGCGTGGCGTAAAGTTTGGGAGCGTCCGGACATGCCCTTTCTCTTCGTGCAGCTTGCGGCGTATAACCAGACGACTCAGGATTGGCCGGAACTGCGTGCCGCCCAGGCATTCACGCGTGACACCGTGAAGAACACCGGAATGGCATTGGCTATTGACTGTGGAGAAAAACAGCAAATTCATCCCCGTTTCAAACAGCCGGTCGGTGAACGACTGGCTCGATTGGCATTGAATCAGGCCTATGGGAAAAAGATCGTTTCGCGCGGACCGGCATTCAAACAAATGAAAATCAAAGACCGTCGTGTTCTTGTTGAATTCAGTTGTGCTGAAGACGGCCTTCGGACGAGCGATGGGAAAGCAGAAGTTCCGGCTTTTGAAGTCGCCGGTTCTGACGACAAATTTCAACCGGTTTACGCACGTATTGTTGCTAAAGACGCTGTTGAGTTGACTTGTGAATCGATTATTGCGCCGGTTTCTGTGCGCTACGCTTGGGCGAACTGGGTCGAACCGTCTGTCACCTTGCAGAATAGTGCCGGGCTGCCAGCCGAACCTTTTTGTCAGAAAAGTGTTCAGGAGAAATAAGTAATGTTTGAAGTAGCGCGTCCGGTGTGGCCGGCAGGGTTAGAAAAGAAGAAGAATATTCATGTTGGCTTCCGGTCGGTTTTTACCGTTGGCGGGGACTCTCAGGTATTTTTGCGACTGACCGGCGCGACACTATACCGCGTTTTTATGAACGGGGAGTTTATTCAGCATGGCCCGGCACGCGGTCCGCACGGGTTCTATAGGGTGGATGTATTGAATCTTTCCAGTCGCATTGTTTCTGGCGATAACCTGCTGGCGATCGAAGTCGTCGGGTACAATTGCTGCAGTTTTGCCTATCTGAATCAGTCGTCTTTTCTTCAGGCCGAACTTTTAGTGGGCACCGCCGTAATGGCGGCAACTGGCGGCACCGGATTTGATGCATTAATTCTTCCTGAACGAATTCAAAAGCTGGAACGTTACAGTTTCCAGCGACCATTTGTTGAAGCCTATTGCATGGCGCCCGGCTTTGATGATTGGCGTAATCAGATTAAGGCGGAGTTCACACCGCTCTGCTGTGAAGTACTGCCGGAGAAAAAACTGCTGCCGCGCGGCGTGGCATTGTCGGAGTTTAAAATTCTTCCTGCCCGGACGACGGTTTCTGTTGGGCGGGTGGATTATTCTGAAAATCCTGTCAACAAAACGGGATACTGGTGGATGAATGATCCGCATTACAAAACGCTGGGATCATTTATGCCGGAAGAGTTCGAGCTGGATATTCTGCATGTTCACCAATCGTGCATTTTTTCAGCTGAAGGGTTGGGCCAATACCGGATTGTGGATTTAGGAACCAATCTGACCGGCTTTATTCAGCTGAAGGTGTCTTGCAAAACACCGATCCGGCTGCTGGTTGTTTTCGATGAAGTGTTGGTGAACGGCGATGTTGGCATTGAACGCAACCATTCATTGAATCTGATTTATTATCAGCTGCAACCGGGCGCCTATGAACTGGAGTCGATTGAGCCATATACATTCCGTTATCTGAAGCTGATTCAGCTCGACGGTGAAGCGGACGTGTCGGCGGGTTTGCGGGAATATGTGAATGATCAGGCTTCTAAAGCGGAATTTGAATGTAGCGACGCCGATTTAAATCAGTTGTTTGAGGCCGGACGGCAAACGTTCCGTCAGAACGCGGCGGATCTGTATATGGATTGCCCTGGTCGTGAACGCGCGGGGTGGCTATGCGACAGCTTTTTCACTGGACGGGTCGAACCGTTACTATGCGGTAACTCTGCTGTGGAACATAATTTCATCGAAAATTTTGCCGTGCCGGAGCGTTTCATGGATATGCCGGACGGCATGCTGCCGATGTGTTATCCGTCGGACCACCCCGGCGGGCGGCATATTCCGCAGTGGGCCATGTGGCTGGTGATTGAGCTGGAGGAATACCTACAGCGCACTGGGGATACCGTATTGGTAATGGCGATGAAACCTAAAGTGTTTGGGTTGCTCAATTATTTTAAACCGTTCATCAATTCCGACGGCTTGCTGGAAAAGCTGCCGTCGTGGAATTTCATCGAATGGTCTCAAGCCAATAAGTTGACCGAAGATGTGAACTATCCGACGAACATGCTTTATGCCCGGATGCTGGAAAGTGCAGCCCGTCTTTATGATGCCCCGGAGTTGGTTCATGCCGCCGCCGCTGTTCATGAGACCGTGAGGAAACAGTCGTTTGCCGGAAAGTTTTTCATCGATAACGCGGTGCGTAACACACGGGGTGCGTTGGTGCTCTCTGGCCAGTCAACCGAAGTTTGTCAGTACTACGCCTTTTTCTGCGGCACCGCCTCTCCGGCGCAGTTTTCTGGACTCTGGCGAATTCTGCTCGAACAGTTCGGCCCCGGCCGTAGACCCGGCATATACGACGCGGTTTACCCGGCAAACGTCTTTATCGGATATTACCTGCGGATGGAGCTGCTCGCCCGCTATGGCGAACAGGCTCGGCTCATAGGAGAAATGAAAGGACTTTTTCTGGAAATGGCCCGCAAGACCGGCACGCTGTGGGAGCACAAAGATGTGCGCGCCAGCTGTAATCACGGTTTTGCATCACATGTTTGCGTCCACCTGTTTCGTGATCTGCTCGGTGTTCGGCGGATTGATCCGGTGAACAAAACGGTGGAAGTTCTGGTCTCTGAAAATCTGCCGCTGACCGCGTGCCGTGGGCGGATTCCGCTGTCGGACGGTTTCGCGGAAATATGCTGGGAAATCAAGGACGGCAAACCAGCATCCCAAACCGTTTTGCCGCCGGAATGGCGGCTGGTTTAATGAATGTAAAAAGAAAGGCTTGTTATGAATTGGCTGCCGGATCAGCCTCGTTATGAAGCAATAACCTATCACCGTTCAGGCCGGAGCGGGCTGAAGCTCCCCGCCTTATCTCTTGGATTGTGGCACAACTTTGGCGGCGTGGATGTGCTGGAAAACCAGCGGGCTATGCTGCGGCGGGCATTTGATCTGGGGATCACACACTTCGACCTCGCCAACAACTACGGCCCGCCGCCCGGCTCCGCCGAGGAAAATTTCGGACGGCTCTTCCGGGACGATTTTGCGGGCTACCGTGAAGAACTCGTCATCTCAACCAAGGCTGGATACCGGATGTGGCCGGGACCTTACGGCGAATGGGGATCACGCAAGTATCTGCTCGATAGCCTTGATCAGAGTCTGCGCCGCATGGGACTTGATCATGTGGATATTTTCTACTCGCACCGTCCGGATCCCGACACTCCGCTGGAGGAAACGATGGGTGCTCTCGATCACGCCGTTCGTCAGGGGAAAGCGCGCTACGCCGGTATTTCAAGTTACTCTGCTGAAGAAACCCGGGCTGCGGCCAAGATCCTCCGCGAACTGGGAACTCCGTGTTTGATCCATCAGCCGAAGTACTCGTTGCTGAATCGCGATCCCGAAACTACCGGATTGCTGGATACACTGGAGGATGAAGGTATCGGCTGTATCGCTTTTTGTCCGCTGGCTCAGGGGCTGCTTACCGGCCGCTATCTGAACGGCGTTCCCGAGGATTCCCGCGCCGCAAAGTCGTACGGTTTCCTTACACGCGATCATGTTACGCCGGAGCGGATTAAGCAGATACAGGAACTTAATTCCGTGGCCAAACAACGCGGACAGAGTTTGGCGCAAATGGCGCTGGCGTGGGTGCTTCGCGGAGGGCGGGTCACCTCGGCGCTTATCGGAGCCAGCCGGGTGGCGCAGATTGAAGAGAACGTCAAGGCGCTGGCCAACCGTGAATTTTCAGACGACGAACTGCGCATGATTGACGAAAGTGTTCGATGAATAGATATCAGCCAATCCGTCTCCGTGAGGCAGTTCGAGTATGCACGGTGTAGGCGCGGCAATAAATATGACAAAAACAAGCTGGATGTAGAATGAAGCGGAAAAATATTCTTTTAATTATCGCGCACGACCTCGGGCAACACATCAGTCCGTACGGAGTGCACACTGTTAATACGCCGAATCTGGAACGCATGGCTGCGCAAGGGACGTTGTTTGAGCACAACTATTGCACTTCGCCGGGCTGTTCCCCGTCCCGTGCCGCTATTTTTACCGGCAGATATCCTCATTCAAATGGTGTGATGGGTTTAACACATGCCGATTTTCTCTGGCATTTCAATGAAGGTGAGAAACATCTTGCGCAGGTGCTGAAGGAAAATGGATATGACACCTGTTTGTTAGGCAACTGGCACGAAAACGACCGTATTGATAACGTTGGCTATCAGACTACGGTGATCCGGAATGAAAGGGTATTTGCGCTGTGCGATGAAGTTACTCGCAACGAAACTCATCCTGACGCGCTGGATCTAGCGGAACGGGCGGATTTCTATTTTGATCGGATGAAAGATTCAGATAAGCCGTTCTTCCTCTACGCCGGTATATTTGAACCGCATCGCCCATTCGACTTTAAAGGATGTGAGCCGGATGTCGGGAAGGGTATCTGGATTCCTCCGTATATTCCGCAGGAAACGTCGGAGCAGAAAGCAGCGGCAGAACAGGAGTTCGGAGCTATGCAGGGATGCATTCGCCGGATGGACGCCGCAGTCGGTGAATTATTAAGCAGTCTTGAAAGGCACGGACTCAAAGACGATACGCTTGTATTATTCACCGCCGACCACGGCGTAGCCATGCCGCGCGCCAAATGTTCACTATACGATCAGGGTATTGAAACTCCGCTGATTTTATGGGGCGGCGGAGTGCCGGAAAATATCCGTCACGATTGTCTTATTTCTAACATCGATTATTTTCCGACGCTACTTGATCAAGCGGGAATTCCGGTTGAAAAAAAGGTTCAGGGACGCAGTTTTTATTCGTTGCTTTCTGGAAAACCGTATTTTGAAAACGGAGAAATTTTCGCGGAGAAAACGTATCACCGTGACTATGATCCGATCCGCTGTATCCGCACGGAGCGTTATAAATATATAATTAATTTTGAACTTAACGTCGCTTATGACGCTCCGTCGGACGTTCAGAAAGGGAGTGTCTATCGCACTTCTATTGAAAAATACATGGAATTGCGTCCGCGGGTTGAGCTCTACGATCTGGAAGCCGACCCGTGGGAGCAGAATAATCTGGCCGCCGATTCAGCTCACACTGCCGTCCGGATCGATCTCCAGCAAAAGCTGTTTGCGTGGATGAAAGAAACCTGTGATCCGCTGCTTGGCGGCCCTGTTCGATCCATCTATAACCGCGAAATTTTTAAACAGCTCAAAAGTGCATTATGAAAATGAGAGCAGTATATTTTAGACAGCTTGGCCGCCTGTCTGTCGAAGAAGTGACGGTTCCGGAACCGAAAGCGAACGAGGTTCAGGTGCAGGTTTGGATCAGTACGCTTTGCAATTCGACCGACAGCGAGATTATCGACGGCCGCCGTCCACATGAGTTGGATGTCATATTAGGCCACGAAACGGCCGGAATCGTTTCCAAAACCGGTTCGATGGTCAAAGCGTTCAAGCCGGGCGACCGGGTGACAGTCGATTATTGGGGTTCATTTGCTGATTTTATGTGTGTCCCGGAAAATCGCGTATTGCGCGTTCCTGACGGGCTTACATGGGAAGAGGCGGCACTCTCCGAGCTGGTTTACAAGGTTTACCATATGTGCGCCGGACAGGTCTGGCCGGGGGACACAGCCGTGGTGCTGGGGCAGGGGCCTGCCGGACTTGTTTATACGCAACTGTGCAGGCTTTCTGGTGCGTCAAGAATTGTTGTCACCGACCCGAGTCCGATGAAGCGCGCTCTGGCGTTGGAGCTGGGTGCCGATGTGGCGTTGGATCCCAGCCTTCCGGATATTGGGAAAAAGATTGTTGCGGCGGCGGGCGAACGCGGCGGTGATGTGGTTATTGAAGCTTCCGGAAGAGCTGCGGCGGCAGAGCTCGCACCGCTGGTAACCAGACCTTACGGCGCGCGGATCATTCAGTTCGGCGTGATAGCAGAGCCGGCGCAATATACTTTTATGCGTATGCATGATAAAGGGCACACCATCCTTTCTTACGGCAGTTTTAAAGATCGCATGGATCACTTTTCGTTTGAGCGTGCACTTCAGTTACTGGATGAAAAGAAAATTGATTTAAGCCGGTTTGTAACTCACGCCTATCCGCTGGAACGGATTAATGACGCTTTTTCAAAATATGCAGAAGATAGCAACAACGTGATTAAAATCAAAATTATCAACAAGGAGAATGGAGAATGAGTATTCCGAAAATGATGAAGGCTGGTGTGGTAACTGCCGCAGGTAAATTGGAAATCAAAGAAGTGCCGGTTCCGCAACTGTGGGACGATAAAAGCATTCTGATCAAAAACGAAGTAACCTGTATCTGCAACCTGACGGACAAACACCTGATGGATGGCGCAGATGTGCATAACGGCCCTCCGGGAACGAACAGCTCGAAGGCTCCGTTCATTCTCGGTCACGAAATCTGCGGCGTTGTTCTTCAGAAAGGCTCTGCGGTAACGACGGTGAATGTCGGCGACCGAGTGTCGATTCGCGGCTGGTTTGCTTCCGGAGGATATGCCGAATATGTGGTCACCAACTGTGACTATTTGAAAATTCCATCCACGATGTCCGCCGAAACCGGCGCGCTGCTGGAAATGGCGGCGGCGGTCTGGCTGATGACCGAGCAGGTGGTGCGTCTTGGCGACACGGTGGCTGTGCTGGGACATGGCGGGGCCGGAAACTATTTCCGCAAAATGATCAAAGCCGCCGGAGCGACGAAACTGATTGTGATTGAACCGAATCCGGAAAAGCGGGCGTATGCGCTGGCTCATGGCGCTGATCATGTCATTGATCCGTATGCCGAAGATGTCGTCAGGTGCGTTGAAGCGCTGACTGGAGGCGAAGGTGTTGATGTTTGTATCGACGCCTGTGGTGAGCCGGACACAATTAATATGATGACCCGTCTGCCGCGCCGCTTAGGCCGTGTTGGAATGTTCGGTGTTCCGACCGAGCCGGTACCGAACGGCAACTTTTTCTGGATTCATGAAAAAGCGCTGGCTGTCTTCTCGGCCGGATTCCATTACGACTATATTGAGCTTGCTCATCGTAAAGCGCAGGCGCTGGTTGAAAGCGGCGTGATTGATCTGTCTGATATGATTACGCACCGCATCAAGCTCTGTGAGGTTCCGGCGATGATTGAAACCATTCGCGGGAAAAAAGAAAATATCCGCAAAGTTGCGATTGTTTTCTAGGTGATGCGTGAAGAATGGTTCGGAGTTTTTGAATGAGTGCTTTTTTTATTGTTAATAAGTTGGCGTCCCAGGAGCGGGAAAATTACTGGGAATCTCTCTTTACCTTAAGCAATGCCTATATGGGAATGCGCGGGATTGAAGACGAAAGCACTATCGCGTCCAAGCCGGGGTGTTACATCGCCGGACTGTTCGACCAGTCCGAATGTGTTGCTCCGGAGATCGTCAATTTTCCGAACCTTCTTCCCGTCTGGCTGGAGTGCGCCGGCGAAAAAATTTCTTCGGACACCTGCGCTGTAAAAGAGTACCGGCGTGAGCTGGATATGCAGCGCGGCGTGCTGTTGCGTTCCATCAGGATGGAATCGCCCGGCGGCAAAATTTGTAAGATTGAAAGCCTGCGGTTCCTGAGTTTCCACGACATCAACTGCGGTGCTGTGGAATACACGTTTACGTTTGAAAACTATTCTGGTTCGGTTGTGGTTAAAACGGTTTTTGATGCGTACCAGCCCAGCCGTGAAGGCAGTTATCAGTATGACGAAACGGTGAAGCATTATTCTCTGATCGAATTCAACGACCAGTACGCGGAAAATTTTTATGCTCGGATTGCCCTGCGCGATCGCGGCACGCTGGTCGATTCAGCCTCCTTTACGGCTGTGGCCGGGCCGGTTCTTCAGCGGTGCCGTAAAATTGATTACGAAAAGAATATTGAGATTATCAAGCTCGAAACCGTTGCTGGAATTCCTCGCACAGTCACTAAATTTTTTGTGATCGGCGATTCTCGTGACCTGACACCGGCGGCCTTGAAGACAACGGTGCAAAACAAGCTCGAGCGCATGAAACACGCGGGGTTCGAGGAAGAGCTGAAACGCTCGGCATTTGTTCTTTCCAGGCGTTGGGAAGCCGCCGACGTTGTGATCGAAGGCGACGATGAAATGCAGCGGATGTTGCGATTCAATATTTACCAGCTGATCGGCCTCGGCGCGGAACATACTTCGGCCTTCGCCATCGGGGCCAAAGGACTCTCTACCGAGCATTACGGCGGACATTATTTCTGGGATACGGAAATCTATCTGCTTCCGTTCTATCTGAATACCAATCCAGCCGTTGCGCGCAACCTGCTCGAATTCCGTTTCCGGACGCTGGGAGCCGCCCGGCGCCGCGCCTGCGAGCAGGGCTTTGAAGGCTGTCTCTGGCCGTGGCAGTCCGACGAGCTCGGCAATGAGGGAATTCGGCAAACGGTCACGCTGGACGGACGTATTCTGCGCCGTGATATTCTCAATCAATACCATCTGGTTTCCGACGTTGCATACGCCTGTTTCCATTATTACAACCAGACCGGCGATGAGTATTTCCTACGCTCGAAATTGATGCCGGTGATCGCCGAATCCATGCGTTTCTGGAAGAGTTTTATTTTTAGGCAGAACGCGCCGGATGCGGCGGAATATCATCTGCGCGGCGTGATGGGCCCTGACGAATATCATACGAATATCGACGACAACTATTACACCAACTTTCTCACGAAGTATCTGTTCGAGCAGTTTTTCAAATATCTGGAAAGTGCTTCACCCAAGCAGCGCTACGATGTTATCCGGTTCACAGGGCTGACCGAAACGGAACTGTCGCAGTTCCGTAGGATCGCTGAAAAAATTTACCTGCCGCCGCTGAAAGCCGGTGTTATTGAACAGTTCGCTGGGTACTTCCAGTGCAAGGATCTGCCGATCACGCATTGCAGTGAGCTGGGAATGCCGCGCTATCCCGACCAGTCGGTCGGTGCCGGACTGCCTGATGCCGAGCGACAGGATGCAATTCAGGCGCATGCCACGCAGACGCAGCTGATCAAACAGGCAGATGCAGTGCTGCCGGTTTATCTGCTGCCGGAAAAATTCAGTCAGGCAGAAATTAAAGCCACGTTTGATTATTACGATAAACGGACGTTGCAGTATTCGTCGCTGTCTCCGGGCGTATGCGCCATCGTCGGTGCCAAGGCTGGTGCTGTGGATAGGGCTTATCAACTTTTCCGGCTCGGTGCAGCAATGGATCTTCACGATGTTAAAAATGAAACCGAAACCGGACTTCATACGGCCTGTCACGGCGGAACATATCTGGGTGCGGTCGCTGGCTTTGCTGGAGTGCAGACGACGCAAGAGTGTCTGGAGATCAATCCGCACCTGCCGGCTCACTGGAAGACACTCCGGTTTCGGATTTCTTATCGTGGGGCACTTTTGGAGGTCTCCTGTACATCGTCTAAAATTTCGTTGCAGCTTCTCCGGGGAAACCGAACTCCGATTAAAGTCGATGGACAGCTTTTCGAGTGGAACGATAAAAACTGTATTGAAAAAGCGGTTACCCAAAACAGTTAACAGTGAGAACATAGGGAAGAGTGTTTTGCCGGTTGCGGTAGTTGTGGGATTTCCCTGAGTACGTACTGGGTTTGTGATTGGAGATAAATGGTTGTTTTTAATCTGACCTTATTGGAGTTGGCTGGACGCTTTGTGCTGGGGATGCTAATCGGTTTTTGCATCGGGATGACCGGTGTCGGCGGACCACTCATCCTCAACGTTCATTTCGGATTGCGAATAAACATTCGTGCATTTCGCATAGACCATCCGAGTTCCGTTGGTGCTACATTAGTCTGAAAATGCATCTCTGCATTGAGGTGAAAGTGGTCT
>Ga0247840_10003007_pt1 | contig 29107 bp, 12 predicted proteins | sample LaCruzMarch2015__FD_192404 | JGI IMG/M metagenome (GOLD analysis project Ga0247840, IMG submission 192404) | Freshwater microbial communities from meromictic Lake La Cruz, Castile-La Mancha, Spain - LaCruzMarch2015_17m | ecosystem: Environmental > Aquatic > Freshwater > Lake | place: Spain...
ACAAGATGGGTTCCACATCGGGTGAAAACTGGCATAGTTTTCCGCTATCCGATCCTTGTACTTGTTGCGCGCCTTATAAAAGCCGCACAAATATACGATCTGTTTTTCACAAAAGTCAAAATGTCAACGGCAGATTTTTCATCAAAGTACCAATGCGCCCTTTACAAGGAATTGCCAGTTTTATTATTTCCCTTTCCATGGAGGCGGTATAGATGGCAATGTGATAGGATTATTTGTAAGCCGACCATACAAGGATGTATATTGAAGCATGACATTTGTACCATATTCAACGTGCCAGAAGAGTTACAACATTGCAGTATCATCGTTGGTGCTTATCATGAAAACACTATACAATTTGATTTGCAGCTTATAATCAAAAATTGCTTCGCATTTTTACTACGATCAGTATTATTCCAGCCTTTTCATGAAGGGAGATTATCTTGTACGAATTACTCAACTAAAGACGTCCAATGCATCGCTCAATGCCTGGATAACAACTCAAACAAAGCCTCATTAACATAATAATTCCCTGTTCCCAATTTCTTTTTCTTAAGCATCCCATCGGCAGCAAGTTTGTTAAGATAGCTGGCGGCTGTTAGTCGTGTAACACCAAGGTCATTGACAACAAATTCTATTTTCGTATAGGGGTGCTTAAATAAATTATTCAGCAGATCCTGGCTATAAAATTTATAATTACTCCGTAAGCGATGCTTATATTCAAGCATTAAGGCTTTGATTTTTATGATTAATGAAATGGTTTCCCTGGCTGTTTCTTCAACGCCCTTCACCATAAAAAGTATCCAGTCTTCCCACAAATCCTCTTCCCTGACTTGTTGCAAAAGCCTGTAGTAATCGGTTTTGTGATGAATGATATAGCTGCTTAAATACAAGATTGGGAGTGACTGTAACTTTTCCAAAATCAGGTACAAAACATTAATGATCCGGCCTGTCCGTCCATTGCCATCATAAAAAGGATGAATGCTCTCGAATTGAAAATGAATGATGGCCATTTTTATCAGGGGGTCGCAATCGCACATTTCGGACTCATTGATGAAACGCTCGAGATTACTCATCAATCGCGAAATCTCTTCATAATCCAGGGGTGGTGTATAAACAATATCACCACTGCTTGCATTTTTAAGGGTAGTACCAGGTAGTTTTCTGAATCCGGAATTGTTGTCCTCAAGTACCTCCTGAATCTGCAATATCATCCCATTTGTCAAAAGCCCATGCTTTGAAATTAACGCAAAGCCTCTCTGTAAAGCAGCAATGTAATTGTGAACCTCTTTGGCATTCAGCGATTTAAACGAACCCAGGTTTAATTCTGATTTGTACAAATCATCATGTGTCGTAATGATATTCTCTATCGCAGAACTATCCTTGGCTTCCTGAAGTCCAAGTGTATTGTTCAAAATACGCTGATTGGGGATGGTCGATGCGATTCCCTTTAATTCAGCCAGGGCCGCATGTGCAGCAGGTAAACGTTTTAGTACTCTTTTCGTTTCCAGATCTACGGATAAGGGAAGATCCTTTAATACCCAGGATTTCATTTGTATAGATTTTCTACTTTTCTATGCAAAGATAAATACAAATGTATAGAAATCCTACTTTTCTATACATTACTGATATTTTATGTAAACAAAAGCCAATAATCTATACACAGCTTAGTACTTATCTGCATCGACAGGTTTAAGCATTCCCAAAAAACATCCCGGGAAATACGCCATCTACTTAGAGATCACCAGCTTTCCTGTAAAGCTGTACCTGGGATCCTCAAGCCGATACACATAATAGCCCGGCTTGAGACACCTCAGGTCCAGGCTTATGTCATTCCCTGTAAAGCTCGTTTGATAAAGAAGATCACCGGCGAGGGAATATACTTTCAGGGTATGATCTCCCTTGGAAGTCCCCTTGAAATTAAGACTGATCCTTCCGTCTCCGGGATTGGGGTAAAGCCTGACCTCATCGGCATCTCCGGGTTCAGTAATTGATCCAGGCAAAAACAAATTGCAGTTTTGAGGAGGTGGTAAAGGCTGTATACCGAAAAATCCAAAGTCGCTGCGACCCAGGAATTCTACAGCACAATCCGGCAACACCCGGAAGTGCCAGGTGGCGCTGTTGTCGCAACCATCAAAGCAATCACTCCATTCAAAAACGAAGTCATAATAACGGTTACCACCGGAAATGCTGTAGTTGATGCGTCCTGCAGTGCCAATCATGGAATTGGGTTCACAGTAAATAACCCCGGGAACCTGGGCGATGCTATCCATCAGTGCGTAGGTGTTCCACAGGGAGTCGGTTCCCAAAACTGCGACACTGGCAAAGGACCAATTGTAAAAGTTGAGGAGATGGAGGTCATATTTTGCCAAAAGGGAATCGATCTGTGAATTGCCGGTTTGTGTTATCATGTTCTGCCATTGATGTGTCCAGGCATAAGTCGTGTCAACAGAGACCATGATTTGCTGATCAACAAACACCATGCCGGGCGCCCTGTCGTGAATGCAATAGGCATTGAAAATCGTGTCGCGTTGTGGCATGGCCATGGCCTGGAGTATGGCCCCCATGCCATTGAGAATGGTATCCTGCCAGGCCTGCGGGATTGCGACCAGGGCTGTATCCGGACTTTGTACTTCAAACATCCTGCGCAAGGCCAGATTTTTGATGTCCCATTCATAGGTGGATCTTAGTAAGGAAGGCACTTCACAGGAGGAAGGATAGGTCTGCCCGAATACAAGGCAAGAATTAAATAGGAACAGTATGTAAAAGATCTTTTTCATGTGTGGCTTGTTAAAAACGCATTTCAAAGTTACAAAATATCGCCAGCCTGGGATTTTTCCGGGGATTGTGTATAAAATCAGAAAATGAACCTTTCACTATTTCCAGATGTTGTAGAATTTGATACTTTTGTGCATCAAAGTAAACTATCCCTGATGGAAAATAAAATCCTTGGTCCCCGCTTCTTCCTTATCCTTACTGCCATCCTTGCCGGCGCGCTGATGCGTCTTGTACCACACTGGCCCAATTTTACACCCATCGCTGCAATTGCCTTGTTTGGGGGTGCTTATATTAACAGGAAAGATCTTGCCATTCTTATCCCCCTGATTGCCTTGCTGTTGTCAGACCTGATCCTGGGCCTGCATGCTTACCTCATCCCGGTATATGCCAGCTTTGCCCTGACTGTCGGTTTGGGCATGTTGCTGCGGAAAAGAATTTCAGGCGGTACTGTGATCCTGGCTTCTATTGTCTCCTCCAGCCTGTTTTTCCTTGTCACCAATGCTGCTGTCTGGGCCATCGGTCTGAATTATACCCCGAATTTTGCAGGACTGATACAGTGTTACACCATGGGCTTACCGTTTTACCTGAATGGCCTTGTTGGTGACTTGTTTTATACGGGTGTTCTTTTTGGTGGGTTTGCCTTTGCTCAGCAACGATTCCCCATCCTTCAGAAAGTCAGGAAATAAGACTCTGCCTTTGCCTCATCTCTGGTTCTAAGCTGTTTACATTTTTAGGTTTAACTTTGTTGTTAACTGACAAGGCTTAGCCTGCAAACAATATACCTTTAATCTGTTTTTTCCGCATGCCTGATATTATTCGCCTGCTGTCCGATGTCGTAGCCAACCAGATTGCTGCCGGAGAGGTCATTCAACGACCTGCTTCTGCTGTCAAGGAGTTGCTGGAGAACGCCATTGACTCCCAGGCCAGCACCATCAGGCTTATCCTCAAAGATGCCGGGAAATCACTGATCCAGGTCATTGATGATGGCCTCGGTATGTCAGAAACGGATGCCAGGCTCAGCTTTGAACGTCATGCCACTTCGAAGATCAGGGAAACCGACGACCTATTTGCCATCCGCACCCTCGGGTTCAGGGGTGAAGCCCTTGCCTCCATCGCTGCCATTGCGCAAGTTGAACTGAAATCCAAGCGAAGGGAAGATGAACTTGGTACGGAGATCCTGATCGAAGGCTCGAAAATCAAAAGTCAGCAGCCTTCACCATGTACCAACGGCACTTCCATCGCCGTGAAAAACCTCTTTTTCAATGTCCCTGCCAGACGTAACTTCCTTAAATCGGATACAGCGGAAAACAGTCACATCCTGGAGGAGTTCTACAGGGTGGCCCTCGTAAATCAGGATGTCAATTTTTCATTTTTCAACAACAACAAACAACAATACCAGCTTACTGCGGTCAACCTGAAACAGAGAATCGCCCAGCTCTTCGGACAGGTCTTCGGGGAAAGACTGGTCAACATCGCGGCGGAAACAGACCTGGTTACCATTAAAGGATTTATCGGGAAGCCGGAATATGCACGAAAAACCAGGGGTGAACAGTATTTCTTTGTAAATAACCGCTATGTCCGTCATCCTTTCTTTCACCATGCAGTCGATAACGCCTTCCGCGACCTCATGCCGGCCAACCATTTCCCAACCTATTTCATCTTTTTCGAAGTAGACCCGCAAACCATCGACATCAACATACACCCCACCAAGACAGAAATCAAACTGCTGAACGACAAAGTCATCTATTCTCTTTTGTATTCTGCAGTAAAACAGGGTCTTGGCAAATTCAGCCTGACGCCTTCCATCGATTTCGATGTAGAACCAAGCATGGATCTGAGAACCCGTAAGGACAACGAACCTATCCACCCTCCGCAGATCAAGATAAATCCTGATTACAATCCATTTGATCCCCAGCCACCCTTTAAAACTGAACCCGCAAAAACGGGAAGGGAGATTTCTAACAATGCAAACTGGGATCGCCTGTATAGCCCTGGAAACCAGGCTTTACAGCATGATCAGCCCAGGAACCCCGTCCAGGAACACCCTGTCAATGTGCCCCTGTTTCCTGCTGAAGAGCCTTTGCATGAAGAAAGAAAACCTTTTCAGCTGAGAGGAAATTATATCGTTACTACCGTAAAATCAGGATTGCTCGTGATTGACCCGCAAAGGGCACATGAAAGAATCCTGTATGAACAATTTCTGAGCTCACTGGACCGTCAGGAACCCTGCACCCAGCGGGAGCTATTCCCCCACCCTGTCAGCCTGGGCCCCCAGGATGCAAAACTCCTGCTGAACATACTCCCTGATCTCAGGATGATGGGCTTCGACGTCGAGGAATCGAAACACAATGCCACTACTTTCATCGTTTCAGGTATCCCCAATGCGTATGTGGATGAAGACATTCAACAGGCCATAGAAGTTTTATTGGAACAATACAAAAACAGTGAAGCGGAATTGCGCAATGATCAGAAAACCAGGATCGCAATGGCCATGGCTAAGTCAGTCTGCATCAAAACAGGCAAACTACTCAGCCCGGATGAAATGAACAAGCTGGTGGATGATCTGTTTTCCTGCCAGACACCAGCCCTGTCGCCCTCAGGAAAACCTGTCCTTACGATTCTTACCCTGGACGAACTGGCAAGAAGATTTAAATGATGTACCTTTGTAACCTAAGCATTTCTAAGTGAGCGACAACCAATACATACCCAGGGGTTTCAGTATATTGCCTGTAGTAGTCAAGAACCTGCTGATTCTCAATGGCTTGTTTTTCCTTGCAACGATCTCCCTGGGCGATGATTTCAGGGTTTCTTTAAATGGATTCACCTACCAGGGATTGGATGATCTGCTTGGTTTGCACTATTTCGGCGCAGGGAAGTTCCAGCCTTTTCAGCTGATCACCTATATGTTCATGCATGGGAGTTTTACCCACATCCTGTTCAATATGTTTGCGCTGTGGATGTTTGGCAATGCCCTGGAGAATTACTGGGGTCCGAAACGTTTTCTCATTTACTTCATTGTCACAGGATTAGGAGCTGCACTTACCCATTACCTGGTCATGTACATTTTTGACCTCAGGCCTGTTTTGGGTACGATTTCCGTTTTCCTGGATCACCCCACCATCAATGGATTTAATGCTTTCATGAATTCGGAGAATTTCAAAATCGCAACCTCCGATCTTCAGGAGAAATTCCAGGTCTTTGCCCCACAATACAACCAGCTTGTACAATCTAATCCGGAACAGGCGCTGCAATCCGCCGTTGATTTCATGGTTTACTACAGAGCTGAATTGCTGAATGCTCCCGTGGTAATTGGTGCCTCTGGTGCTGTTTTCGGGATACTGCTTGCATTCGGTATGCTATTCCCGAACTCCATGGTCTACATTTACTTCGCCATACCAATTAAAGCCAAGTACTTTGTGATTTTGTATGCAGCCATCGAATTATACTCCGGATTCAGCAAGACAGGTAGCAATGTTGCCCATTTTGCCCACCTTGGCGGCATGGTTTTTGGATTCTTCCTCATCCTTTACTGGAAAAAACGAATGACCTTTTTCTAATGGAATATCGTAATTCAGCTTTACAGGAATTAAAGTCTTTCTTTAGCCGACGATCAAGTCTTGCCAGCCTGATCTGGGTAAATGCAGCAGTATTTCTCTTCATCAACCTAGCAAACCTGGTTTTCTGGCTCTTCGGGGCAAGCATAAAAACCGAGGATGTGGATATCTCCATCATCGCTTCCTACCTGGCAGTGCCTGCCAGTCTCCCGGCTTTGATAGAAAAACCATGGACTATTTTTACCTATATGTTCCTGCAGGAGGACTTTCTACACCTCTTGTTTAACATGATGGTGCTTTTCTTCGGAGGACAGCTTTTGGTCATCTTCCTTGATGCTAAAAAGCTGGTATTGACCTACATTCTGTCAGGGCTTTGGGGCGGCTTGTTCTTCATTCTCGCATTTAACACCTTTCCTGTTTTCGCTAGATCCCTGCCCTATGCACTTGCTTTGGGCGCATCTGCCTCTGTATTGGGCATTTTGGTTGCAGCAGCGACCTGGTCACCGAATTATACCGTTCAACTCTTTCTGTTCGGGAAGGTTAAGTTAAAGCATATCGCGCTGGTACTTATTGTCTTAGACCTCATCAGCATACAGAAAGAAAACCCGGGCGGTCATATTGCTCACCTGGGAGGTGCTTTCTGGGGATTCTGTTATGTACTGATGTTAAAGAAATTCCCTGGCAGCCATCGCTTTGGGACCTTCTCCCTCAGCCGGATACTGCGTTATCCCTTCAGGAAAAGAAAATCCTCATTCCGTGTTTACCCTGGTGATGGAAGACCAAAAACAGATGAGGAATTCAACAGCCTGCGTGCTGAAAAGCAAAAGACCATTGACCTCATCCTCGACAAAATCTCAAAGAATGGCTATGAGGCCCTGAGCAGGGCAGAGAAAGACCTGCTGTTTAAGTCCACCAACAACCAAAAGGAGGAGTGAAAAAGGCAAAAAAATCAACGGGCGGAAAAAGAAGTCCTTTCATTAAAATAGTGATGATGGGATTTACGATATTTTTCGTCATCCTGCTGTTGATCTGCTATATAGCTCCGTATATAAACCCGACTACTTTTTCTTTCCCTGCCTTCATGGGTCTCGCTTATCCTTTCCTCCTGGTGATTAACTTCTTCTTTGCAATTTTCTGGCTTGCCTACGGAAGGAAACGTGCTGCCTTGCCAATCCTGGCCATTCTGATCGGATATCAACCCCTGATGCGGCATGTGCAGTTTAATTTTTCTAACAAAAAGGAAGAACAGAAGGAAAGCCTGAATGTTTTGACATTCAATGCAAGACTCTTTGATTATTACCACCACGACAGAAAGGACAATGTCACCTCTAAGATTTATGATTTTCTGAAAGAATCAGATGCAGATATCGTTTGTTTTCAGGAGTTTTTCAACAAAGACGGGACAGAATTTCCCGTAATTCCAACCTTGGAAACAATATTGAAAGCCAAAGGTCATCACATTGACTATTACACAACGCACAGAAAAACAGACCATTACGGCATTGCCACCTTCACAAGCCTGCCCATTTTGGATTCAGGCCATATTATGACACCTGAGACCCAGGGGAATTACGCCATCTATACGGATGTCCTCTGGAAGAAAGACACCATGCGGATTTACAACATCCACATGGCCTCCATTCATTTTAGCCCGGAAGACTATAATTTCTACCACGAGATAACAAATCAAAATACTGAAAACCAAGATATTAAAACAGGTTCACTGAAAATTTTAGGAAAACTCAACAATGCCTTTAAGAAGCGGGGTATCCAGGCAGATGAAATCGCTGCCCATATCAAAAAATGTCCCTACCCTGTTTTGATTTGCGGAGATTTTAATGACTCCCCTTGTTCCTATACTTACCGTGAGTTGTCAGAGAACCTTGCCGATGCTTTTGTAGAAAGTGGTTACGGGCTAGGCAAGACCTATGCAGGTTCCTTCCCTTCTTTCAGAATCGATTACATCCTTTATGACAAACGTTACAAGGCAAGCTATTATAAAACACACCACCTGAAGATCTCAGACCATTATCCGGTTTCTGCCCGTTTAATACACAGAGACTCCTGATTTTTGTTATCATTTTGCCAATCTCATAAGCTTTGGACTTTCAACTCACCTCAGAATTCTATCCCACAGGCGACCAGCCTGAAGCCATACGTCAATTGGTGGAAGGTCTGGAGCGTGACGACCTGCACCAGGTTTTGCTGGGTGTTACGGGTTCGGGAAAGACCTTCACCATCGCCAATGTGATTCAACAAGTTCAACGTCCAACCCTGATCCTGAGTCACAACAAAACCCTCGCAGCCCAGCTTTATGGGGAGTTCAAGCAGTTTTTCCCGAACAACAGGGTTGAGTTTTTTGTATCCTATTATGATTACTACCAACCGGAAGCTTTTATTCCGGTGACCAATACCTATATTGAAAAAGACCTTTCCATCAATGAGGAGATTGAGAAACTCAGGCTAAGCAGTACGGCTGCGCTTTTGTCGGGCCGCAGGGACCTGATCATCATCTCCTCAGTATCCTGCATTTATGGCATCGGTAACCCGGATCAGTTTGCCAAAAGTGTAATTCTGGTCAAACAAGGTGATCACATCAGTCAGCGGAAATTTCTGCATACCTTGTCAGACAGCCTTTACACCCGCAATGAAGTTGAGTTTAAACGGGGTGTTTTCAGGGTGAAAGGCGATACCGTGGATGTATTTCCTGCTGAAATGGAGAATGGATACCGCATAATCTTCTTTGGCGATGAAATAGAAAGCATTGAAGTCTTTGAACCCATATCCGGGCAAAGGCTTGAGACTATTGAAAGCCTGACCATCTACCCTGCCAGCATCTTCGTCAATACACCAGAGGCCTTAAAACTCGCCATCCCGGAAATTCAGGATGATTTGTTCAAACAAATTGCCTATTTCAAAAACAATGGCAAACACCTGGAAGCAAAACGCCTGGAAGACAGGGTTTCTTATGACATCGAGATGATACGTGAACTGGGATATTGCTCAGGAATTGAAAACTACTCGCGTTATTTTGACCGTCGTGATCCGGGCACCAGGCCTTTCTGTCTCATTGATTTCTTTCCGGATGACTACCTGCTCGTGATCGACGAGAGTCATGTCAGCATTCCCCAGGTCAGGGGCATGTACGGGGGTGACCGCAGCCGCAAATTAAACCTGGTGGATTTCGGGTTCAGGCTGCCCTCGGCCATGGACAACAGACCACTGAAGTTTCCGGAGTTTGAGGCCATGATCAACCAGGCCATCTATGTCAGTGCAACGCCGGCAGACTATGAGCTCCAGCTCAGCCAGGGCGTCGTGGTAGAACAGCTGATCCGCCCGACCGGATTGCTTGATCCTATTATTGAAATCAGGCCCAGTCTCAACCAAATCGATGATTTGCTGCATGAAATTCAATTGGTGACCGCAAGAAACGAACGCATTCTGGTGACCACCCTCACAAAAAAAATGGCAGAAGAACTCTCCAAGTACTTCATCCGGCTGGACATCCGTTGCCGTTATATCCATAGTGATGTCGACACCCTTGAAAGAGTAGAAATCATGCGTGACCTGCGCCTTGGGGTTTTCGATGTTTTGGTTGGGGTTAATCTTTTGCGTGAAGGCCTGGATCTGCCTGAAGTATCCCTTGTTGCCATATTGGACGCTGACAAAGAAGGTTTTTTGCGCTCCCATCGCTCCCTGACACAAACGGCAGGCAGGGCGGCCAGGAACATCAACAGCAAAGTCATTATGTATGCTGATAAGATTACAGATTCAATGGCAAGAACGATTGATGAAACCAACCGCAAGCGAGAGAAACAAACAGCCTACAACATCCTGCATAACATCACCCCGACACAGATTACGAGGTCTACAGAATCCATCATGGGACAAACCTCTGTGATGGATGGTAAAGGGCCTAAACCCTATATTCAGCCGGATCATTTTGACGTCGCAGCAGATCCGGTTATTAAGTATATGTCGGCAGATGAGTTGAAAAAAGAAATCTCCCGGACCCGCAAGCAGATGGAAGAAAGTGTGAAAGAAATGAATTTCCTGGAAGCTGCCCGCCTGAGAGATGAGATGTTTGGTTTGGAAGCTTTGTTAAAGGAGAAGAAATAAACTGAGTATCGGAATAATGTGCAGCAAATTTCAATTTGACTGCAGAGAAATAAAAAAAGAGGCTGCCCCTTGCGAGACAGCCTCTTTCTTTTTGCATTGCAAGCTAATTATTTTTTCTTAGCAGGTTTTGCAGTAGCAGCAGCAGCGATAGAATCAGCAACAGCTTTTGCAGCGATTGAATCAGCAGCAGCTTTTTCAGCAGCAGCAGCAGCTTCAACTTTTAACATAGAATCTGCTGCGATAGAATCAGCAATACGTTTTTCGGCAGCGGCTTTTTCAGCAGCGCTTGGACCGCAAGCAAAGAATGCGAACATTCCAGCTACGAAAAGAACAGAAAGAATTTTTTTCATGACCTTTGTTTTGTTGTTTTAATTTGGATTTGCAGCAAAATTACTCCAACTAATCAAGGTGTGCTGGTTTTTTAACTTTTTTTAGGAATTCAACGAAACTGAATATCCTGTAAAATGTCGCAATGCTTAGAGCATCAAGGGAAAGAGGCATAAAACAAAAAATAGCCTCTAAGCGCATTATTTCTTAATTCATTACAAAAGTATAGTTTTTTTTAACAAAGAAAAAGGAAATGGGATAAAACTTAAGCTAATTTTATACCGCAGATGAACAGCTTTATGAATCTCACTATGCTGTTCCTCGCAGCATCACTGATTCAAAAAAAATTGCTTCGCATTTTTTCCGGGATTCAGTCTAACCTACCCAATGTGCTATTATGGTAAATCATCCTCCCTTATCAGAGCTTTTACGTCCCGACAGCCTCGATCAGTTTCTGGGGCAACAACACCTTACCGGACCGGATTCCATTTTAAGAAAAGCAATAGATTCCGGAAACATCCCTTCCATGATCTTCTGGGGACCGCCTGGGGTGGGCAAGACGACCCTGGCCAACATCATTTCAAAAATGACTGACCGCCCTTATTTTACACTCAGTGCCATCAGTGCCGGTGTTAAGGAAGTCAGGGAGGTAATTGCGAAGTCGAAAGACCTGGGAGGAAATGCCATCCTTTTCATCGACGAAATCCATCGTTTCAGTAAAAGCCAACAGGATTCCTTGCTGGGTGCCGTAGAAAAAGGCATCGTAACCCTGCTGGGAGCCACAACAGAGAACCCCTCGTTTGAAGTGATCTCCCCCCTGCTCAGCAGGTGTCAGGTATACATCTTAAAATCATTGACAGAAGATGATCTCGTATTGCTGATTTCCAAGGCTGTTCAAAAGCTGGAAAGCGAGCAGGATTACAAAATTGAAGTCGTTGAAAATGAAGCCCTGTTACGGATTTCAGGAGGAGATGCAAGGAAATTGCTGAATGCAGTGGAACTTGTTGTGGGTACGCTTGTGCCTGTCGATGGTATGCTTAAACTCGACAACGCCATAGTACTCCGTACGATTCAACAAAACCTGGCCATGTACGACAAAATGGGTGAGATGCATTATGACATCATTTCTGCCTTTATCAAATCGATGCGTGGCAGTGACCCCAATGCGGCAGTATATTACCTGGCCAGGATGGTAGAGGCTGGAGAAGACCCCAAATTCATCGCCAGGAGAATGCTCATCCTCGCTTCTGAAGATATCGGAAATGCCAATCCCAACGCCCTCCTGCTCGCCAATAGCTGCTTTCAGGCCGTTGACGTAATCGGATATCCCGAATGTGATCTCATCCTTTCACAAACTGCGATATACCTCGCAACATCCCCCAAAAGCAATGCTTCCTACAAAGCCATCAGAAATGCCCAGCAAAAAATAAGAGAAAGTGGAGACCTGCCTGTCCCCTTGCATTTGCGCAACTCCCCGACCAAACTCATGAAAAACTTAGGGTATGGCAAGGAATACCAATATGCCCATGACTATCCCGGCAATTTCGTGATGGCGGAATTTTTACCCGATAAACTCAGAGATACCCGTTTCTATGATCCTCAGGATAACCCCAGAGAAAGGGAAATCCGCAAGCATCTTCAGGAAATGTGGAAAAAGAAATATAACTATTGAGCTCTTCATTTGTTATAAGAATATGAAAATACACACTTTTAAAAGAACACAGTTTGTCCCGACAACGATGCAAAACGCATGGGACTTTTTTTCTTCTCCGGATAACCTTGGCAAGATTACCCCTCCCTCCATGGACTTCAGAACCACTTCTGAATCTTATGCATATATGTACGCAGGACAAATCATTACATATACAGTAAAACCGTTTCCATTTGTGAAAGTGCGTTGGGTCACGGAAATTACCCAGGTAGAAAACAAAAAGTATTTTATTGATGAACAACGGTTCGGGCCTTATACATTCTGGCATCATCAGCACCATTTTGTTGAGACAGAGGGAGGCGTTCAAATGGATGACATTGTACATTTCATCATCCCCATGGGCTTTCTTGGTAACATGCTACTCCCACTAGTACTGAAAAAACTGAATCAGATCTTTGAATTCCGGACACAAAAAGTCAGGGAGTTCTTCCCATCCTAAAGCCTTAAGAATTAGGGATAGCACTGTCGAATTTTTCTCTTTATTACTGATCCTATGTAACACAATGGGCTACACATTTTTACCACATTAGGTTCATACGATAGGCGAAGCGTTTTGCAAAAAACAGCTTACAATGCTTGGCAGCATGACTGCTAAAAATCAAAAAACAGCTTCACTACATTTCCCAGATTCAGTATATCACTCATCCGAATTATAAAAAAAACGGATGGTGGGCAACTTATGCATAGGAAGTTGCAGTCTATAGGTTCTTGTTCATAAAAACAACTGATGAGCAGCTTTGCGAAAATTAATCATTATTCCTCTCAGCACTTTGCTTCACGGAATAAATCACTTCTCATTTCTGCTTAGAAGCAATATAAATAAGGGTTTTTTAAGAAAATAACTTCATTTTTAGTGGGATATTTTGACATAAATGGGATTAACTATTACAAACAAGATCATTTTTGTATTATATTTACTGAAATAATATACCGCCGATGATCTGAATGTGAAGAGCATTTAGATAGTCGTCGCGGTATCACTGCATCTTAGAAAAAATCGTCTCTCATTTTCTCCAGGATTCAGCATAAAAGCGAAATTTCACCTTAAAACCAGAAGCCACGGAAAAAAAGACAAAATAATTTAATATCGAAGGATTGATAACCCGGGGGGGGAGTTAATCCAAACCTTTTATATAGCCTGCCCTATCCCCCCCGCCATGAAATCCCCCTACGACCTTGCTCTAATACTCTGCCTTTCCCTATTTCTGATCTTCCCTCAGAATACACATGCCCAAAAGGCCACCCAGGTTGAAAGCCTGAATGTCATCTCCCGACAGAAAGCACTGGAATTCAAGCAGAAAAAAGCGATAGCACTGGAATATGCACGCTTGAATAACATTCCAATCGTCATTGATTTTAAGGACAGGATTGCGGAATTAATGCAACTTGACACTTTCGGGAAGCCCCAATATTACATTACTGACAATACTGTCTCAGCCAACACCATTGGAACAAACAAACTACATCCGGGTGCCGGTTTTGGATTTTCACTGAACGGAACAAATACAACAATCCATGAATGGGATGCAGGTGCGGTATTGTCCACCCACCAGGAACTGACCGGCAGGGTCACCCAAGTCGATGGTGTTACCACTGTACATTATCATTCGACACATGTGGCAGGCACCCTGATTGGTTCTGGAGTCGTGCCAACTGCTGAGGGAATGGCACCGGCAGGCTCACTCAGAGCCTTCGACTGGAATGATGATGAAGCTGAACTTGCTGCCGAAGGTGCATTGAATGCCCTGGTTTCCAACCACTCCTATGGCTATGTCAGAGGTTGGTATAACAACAGTGGCACCTGGACATGGTATGGTGAACCAACGGTCAGCACGACAGAAGATTACTTATTCGGCTTTTATGACAGCCAGGCAAGGAATTGGGATATCATTGCAAGGAATGCGCCCTATTTCCTCATCTGTAAATCAGCAGGAAACGACAGAAATGAAGGTCCAACAGGCGGTACCTACCCAAAAGATGGTCCTTATGATTGTATCAGCCATTCCGGCGTGAGCAAGAATGTCTTGACGATCGGCGCTGTCAATGACATAAGCGGGGGATATACCCAGGCCTCAGATGTTGTTATGAGCAGTTTCAGTTGCTGGGGACCTGCTGATGATGGACGAATAAAACCCGATCTGTGTACCAATGGAGTTGGATTGTATTCCGCCTATACTACGAACAATACATCGTATGCCTCCATGAGTGGGACCTCCATGGCTTCACCTTCTGCTGCCGGTTCGCTGCTCTTGTTACAACAACATTATAAGAATCTCAAAGGCAATTATATGCTGGCTTCTACCCTGAAGGCCCTTGCTATCCATACCGCAGATGAGGCAGGTACAACAGCAGGTCCGGATTATCAATTTGGATGGGGTTTGATGAATTCTTACAAAGCAGTTCAGAAAATCACCGAGGACCAGACCATCAATGTAATCGATGAATTGTCGCTGACCAACGGAGGGACCTACCAACGGCTGATCTATTCCGCAGGAAACACCCCGCTCAAAGCCACTATCGTTTGGACAGACCCCGCCGGTACCATTCCGACAGCTTCCCTTGATCCTGCGACCCTGGCCCTGATCAATGATCTTGATATCCGCCTTGTGAAAGACAACGTCACCTATTATCCCTGGAAGCTGGATCGCCTGAATCCGGCCAATGCCGCCACAAGAATTGCTGAAAACAACATTGACAACGTTGAAACTATCCTGATTGATTTGCCTGGTCCCGGAACCTATACCCTGATTGTAGATCACGATGGAACCATCAATGGCGGAACCCAGGCCTTTTCATTAATCCTGAGTGGGATTTCCGTTTCAACAGCACAGCTTCCCATTGCAGGTTTCAGTACAACACAAAGCCTTCTAATCATGGGCCAAAGCACAAGCTTTGCAGATACATCATTGTATAATCCTACATCACGCGCATGGACCTTTGAAGGTGGTACTCCGGCAACGAGCACCTTGCAGAATCCAGTTATCAGCTATGCATTGCCGGGTACTTTTGATGTCACCCTCATTGCATACAATGCACAAGGCAGTAATACTTTAGTCAAGACCAATTACATTACAGTTAACAACATTTGTCCGACCAACCAAAGCATCTGCATCAATAGCCCGGCTTTTGCCTTGAGTGGAGGATTGCCGGCAGGAGGAACGTATACAGGAACAGGTGTAACGGCCAATACTTTTAATCCCTTAAGCGCAGGAACCGGCGTGCATACAATTGCTTATCAGACGCTTACAAATGGCTATTACAGCACATGCAGCTTTAGCATGACCGTGCTGCCGGCTCCCATCCTTAGCTGCCCTGCAAACCTGAGTGTCTGCATTACAACGGCCACCCTGACGCTTACAGGCGGATTACCTGTCGGAGGGAGCTACGCAGGGCCAGGGATCTTTGTGAACAACTTTAGTCCTATCCTTGCAGGCATTGGTACACATACGATCACGTATACCACGACTGTGAATACCTGCACAAATTCCTGCAGTTTTACCATTACTGTCAACCCTGTGCCCAGCATCACTTGCCCTGCCAACCAGAGTGTTTGCATCAATACAGCGGCATATACCTTGAGCGATGGCCTCCCATCAGGAGGTAGTTTTTCAGGAGCAGGCGTATCCGGCACAACATTTAACCCTGCCATTGCAGGTATCGGGGTGCACAACATTACCTACATCGTACAGGCTGCAACATGTACAAACTCATGTGTATTTACAATAACAGTTAACCCCTTACCCACAGTAACATGTCCTTCAAATCAGAGCATTTGTATCAACACAGGCGCTCTTGCTTTGAGTGGAGGCCTGCCAGTTGGGGGAACCTATACAGGAAATGGGGTTACAGCGAACACATTCAATCCAGCAACAGCTGGTGCAGGTACACACACAATTACCTATTCAGTTTCTGCGAATGCTTGTGTAAACTCATGTACATTCACAATTACAGTCAATCCACTTCCTACAGTCACTTGCCCTGCGAACCAAACTGTTTGTATTGATGCAACTGCTTTTGCTTTAACCGGTGGACTTCCAATCGGGGGAACTTATACAGGGAATGGCGTTACTGCAAACACATTTAATCCAACAACGGCTGGAGCAGGAACACATACAATCACCTATTCTGCTGCAACAAATGGCTGTGGGAACTCTTGTACATTTACAATAACAGTCAATCCTCTTCCTACTGTCACTTGCCCTGCAAACCAAACTGTTTGTATTGATGCAACTGCTTTTGCTTTAAGTGGTGGACTTCCAATTGGTGGAACTTATACAGGAAATGGAGTTACAGCAAACATATTCAATCCAGCAACTGCCGGAGCAGGCACACACACAATTACCTATTCAGTTTCTGCGAATGCTTGTGTAAACTCCTGTACATTCACAATTACGGTTAATCCACTTCCTACTGTCACTTGCCCTGCAAACCAAACTGTTTGTATAAATGCTAACCCATTTGACTTAAGTGGAGGACTTCCAATCGGGGGAACCTACACAGGAAATGGGGTTACAGCGAACATTTTCAATCCAGCAACGGCTGGTGCTGGAACTCACACAATCACCTATTCTGCTGCAACTAATGGCTGTGGTAGCTCTTGTACATTCACAATTACAGTCAATCCACTTCCTACAGCCACTTGCCCTGCAAACCAAACTGTTTGTATTGATGCAACTGCTTTTGCTTTAACCGGTGGACTTCCAATCGGGGGAACTTATACAAGGAATGGCGTTACTGCAAACATTTTCAATCCAACAACGGCTGGTGCAGGAACCCATACAATCACCTATTCTGCTGCAATTAATGGCTGTGGTAACTCATGTACATTCACAATTACAGTCAATCCACTTCCTACAGTCACCTGCCCTGCAAACCAAACTGTTTGTATCAATGCAGCAGCATTCGCATTAAGCGGTGGACTTCCAAGTGGAGGAACCTATACAGGGAATGGCGTTACTGCAAACATTTTCAATCCAACTACGGCTGGTGCTGGAACTCACACAATCACCTATTCTGCTGCAACTAATGGCTGTGGTAACTCTTGTACATTCACAATTACAGTCAATCCACTTCCTACTGTCACTTGCCCTGCAAACCAAACTGTTTGTATCAATGCAACTCCTTTTGCTTTATCCGGTGGACTTCCAATCGGGGGAACTTATACAGGGAATGGCGTTACTGCAAACACATTCAATCCAACAACGGCTGGAGCAGGAACCCATACGATCACCTATTCTGCTGCAACAAATGGTTGTGGTAACTCTTGTACATTTACAATTACAGTCAATCCACTTCCTACTGTCACTTGCCCTGCAAACCAAACTGTTTGTATTAATGCAACTGCTTTTGCTTTAAGTGGTGGACTTCCAATTGGTGGAACTTATACAGGAAATGGAGTTACTGCAAACATTTTCAATCCAACAACGGCTGGTGCAGGAACTCACACAATCACCTATTCTGCTGCAACTAATGGCTGTGGTAACTCATGTACATTCACAATCACTGTCAATCCACTTCCTACAGTCACTTGCCCTACAAACCAAACTGTTTGTGTCAATTTAGCACCCTATATTTTAACTGGTGGAATTCCAACTAACGGAAGCTATTCAGGAAATGGAATCTCCAATAACACATTTGATGCTGCACTTGCACATGTAGGAACCCATACGATCTTATATTCTGTCACATCAAACGGCTGTCTTAACTCATGTTCATATGAAATAACAGTTAATCCATTACCACAAGTCAGCTGCCCTGCAAACCAAACTGTATGTATCAATGCAGCGGCTTTCGCATTAAGCGGTGGAATTCCAATCGGCGGAACTTATTCAGGAAATGGAATTACTGCCAACACATTCAATCCAACAACAGCTGGAGTAGGAACTCATACGATCACTTATCATGCAACAACAAATGGTTGTGATAACACTTGTACGTTCACAATCACTGTCAACCCACTACCTACAGTCACTTGCCCTGCAAACCAAACTGTTTGTATTAATGCAACTGCTTTTGCTTTAAGCGGAGGGCTTCCAATCGGCGGAACTTATACAGGAAATGGAGTTACTGCCAACACATTCAACCCAACAACGGCTGGAGCAGGAACCCATACAATCACTTATAATGCAACAACAAATGGCTGTGGAAACTCTTGCACATTCACAATCACTGTCAATCCTCTTCCTACAGTCACCTGTCCTGCAAACCAAATTGTTTGTATAAATGCTAACCCGTTTGACTTAACTGGAGGACTTCCAATTGGTGGAACTTACACAGGAAATGGAGTTACAGCAAACATTTTCAATCCAACAACTGCTGGTGCAGGAACGCATACAATTACATATTATGCATCAACCAACGGTTGTGGAAACTCTTGTGCATTCACAATTACTGTTAACCCTCTGCCTACAGTCACCTGCCCTGCAAACCAAACTGTTTGTATTAATGCAAACTCATTTGTCTTAACAGGAGGACTTCCTACAGGTGGAACTTATACAGGAACTGGTGTTACTGCTAACACTTTCAATCCAACAACAGCTGGTGCAGGAACGCATACAATTACATATTTTGCATCAACCAACGGTTGTGGAAACTCATGTACATTTACAATAACAGTTAATCCACTACCCACAGTCACCTGTCCTACAAACCAAACTGTTTGTATCAATGCAGCAGCATTCGCATTAAGCGGTGGACTTACAATCGGCGGAACTTATACAGGAAATGGAGTCACAGCAAACATTTTTAATCCAACAACGGCTGGTGCAGGAACCCATACAATCACTTATTATGCAACAACAAATGGGTGTGGAAACTCTTGCACATTCACAATCACTGTCAATCCTCTACCTATAGTTACCTGTCCTGCAAACCAAACAGTTTGTATCAATGCAGCGGCATTCGCATTAAGCGGAGGACTTCCAATCGGAGGAACTTATACAGGGACTGGTGTTACTTCAAACATTTTCAATCCAACAACAGCCGGTGCCGGAACCCATACAATCACTTATTCTGCAACAACAAATGGTTGTAGTAACTCTTGCACATTCACAATCACTGTCAATCCTCTTCCAACAGTCACCTGTCCTGCAAACCAAATTGTTTGTATTAATGAAGCGGCATTCGGTTTAAGCGGTGGACTTCCAATCGGCGGAACTTATACAGGAAATGGAGTTACTACAAACACATTCAATCCAACAACGGCCGGAGCAGGAACCCATACAATCACTTATTATGCAACAACAAATGGTTGTAGTAACTCTTGCACATTCACAATTACTGTCAATCCACTTCCTACAGTCACCTGCCTTACAAACCAAACTGTTTGTATTAATGCAGCGGCATTCGGTTTAAGCGGTGGGCTTCCAGGCGAAGGAACTTATACAGGAAATGGAGTTACTGCCAACACATTCAACCCAACAACAGCCGGTGCTGGAACTCACACAATCACTTATTATGCATCTACCAACGGTTGTGGAAACTCATGTACATTTACAATAACAGTTAATCCACTACCCACAGTAACCTGTCCTGCAAACCAAACAGTTTGTATCAATGCAGCAGCATTCGCATTAAGCGGTGGACTTCCAAGTGGTGGAACTTACACAGGAACTGGTGTTACTGCAAACATTTTCAATCCAACAACAGCTGGTGCCGGAATCCATACAATTACTTATTATGCAACAACAAATGGTTGTGCAAACTCTTGTACATTCACAATCACTGTCAATCCTCTTCCTACAGTCACCTGCCCTGCAAACCAAACTGTTTGTATTAATGCAGCAGCATTCGTATTAAGCGGTGGGCTTCCAAGTGGTGGAACTTATACAGGAACTGGTGTTACTTCAAACATTTTCAATCCAGCAACAGCTGGCGCCGGTACTCACACAATCACTTATTACACATCAGCAAATGGCTGTGGGAACTATTGCACTTTCACAATTACAGTAAATCCTCTGCCTACAGTCACCTGCCCTGCAAACCAAACTGTTTGTATTAATGCAGCAGCATTCGCATTAAGCGGTGGACTTCCAAGTGGTGGAACTTATACAGGAAATGGAGTTACAGCAAACATTTTCAATCCAACAACAGCTGGTGCAGGAACGCATACAATTACATATTATGCATCAACCAACGGTTGTGGAAACTCTTGTACATTCACAATTACAGTAAATTCTCTGCCTACAGTCACCTGTCCTGCAAACCAAATTGTTTGTATTAATGAAACGGCATTCGGTTTAAGCGGTGGACTTCCAATCGGCGGAACTTACACAGGAAATGGAGTTACAGCAAACATTTTCAATCCAACAACAGCCGGTGCTGGTACTCACACAATCACTTATTATGCATCAACCAACGGTTGTGGAAACTCTTGTACATTCACAATTACAGTAAATTCTCTGCCTACAGTCACCTGTCCTGCAAACCAAACTGTTTGTATTAATGCAGCAGCATTCGCATTAAGTGGTGGGCTTCCAGGCGAAGGAACTTATACAGGAAATGGAGTTACTGCCAACACATTCAACCCAACAACAGCCGGTGCTGGAACTCACACAATCACTTATTATGCATCTACCAACGGTTGTGGAAACTCATGTACATTTACAATAACAGTTAATCCACTACCCACAGTAACCTGTCCTGCAAACCAAACAGTTTGTATCAATGCAGCAGCATTCGCATTAAGCGGTGGACTTCCAAGTGGTGGAACTTACACAGGAACTGGTGTTACTGCAAACATTTTCAATCCAACAACAGCTGGTGCCGGAATCCATACAATTACTTATTATGCAACAACAAATGGTTGTGCAAACTCTTGTACATTCACAATCACTGTCAATCCTCTTCCTACAGTCACCTGCCCTGCAAACCAAACTGTTTGTATTAATGCAGCAGCATTCGTATTAAGCGGTGGGCTTCCAAGTGGTGGAACTTATACAGGAACTGGTGTTACTTCAAACATTTTCAATCCAGCAACAGCTGGCGCCGGTACTCACACAATCACTTATTACACATCAGCAAATGGCTGTGGGAACTATTGCACTTTCACAATTACAGTAAATCCTCTGCCTACAGTCACCTGCCCTGCAAACCAAACTGTTTGTATTAATGCAGCAGCATTCGCATTAAGCGGTGGACTTCCAAGTGGTGGAACTTATACAGGAAATGGAGTTACAGCAAACATTTTCAATCCAACAACAGCTGGTGCAGGAACGCATACAATTACATATTATGCATCAACCAACGGTTGTGGAAACTCTTGTACATTCACAATTACAGTAAATTCTCTGCCTACAGTCACCTGTCCTGCAAACCAAATTGTTTGTATTAATGAAACGGCATTCGGTTTAAGCGGTGGACTTCCAATCGGCGGAACTTACACAGGAAATGGAGTTACAGCAAACATTTTCAATCCAACAACAGCCGGTGCTGGTACTCACACAATCACTTATTATGCATCAACCAACGGTTGTGGAAACTCTTGTACATTCACAATTACAGTAAATTCTCTGCCTACAGTCACCTGTCCTGCAAACCAAACTGTTTGTATTAATGCAGCAGCATTCGCATTAAGTGGTGGGCTTCCAAGTGGAGGAACTTATTCAGGAAATGGAGTTACTGCCAACACATTCAACCCAACAACAGCTGGACCTGGTACACATACTATCACATATTATGCATCAACCAACGGTTGTGGAAACTCTTGTACATTCACAATTACAGTTAATCCTCTGCCAACAGTCACCTGCCCTGCAAACCAAGCTGTTTGTATAAATGCAGCAGCATTCGCCTTAAGCGGTGGGCTTCCAAGTGGTGGAACTTATACAGGAAATGGCGTTACTGCAAACATTTTCAATCCAACAACAGCTGGTGCCGGTACTCACACAATCACTTATTATGCATCAACAAATGGTTGTGGAAACTATTGCACTTTCACAATTACTGTCAATCCTCTGCCTACAGTCACCTGTCCTGCAAACCAAACTGTCTGTATCAATGCAGCAGCATTCGCATTAAGCGGTGGGCTTCCAAGTGGTGGAACTTATACAGGAAACGGCGTTACAGCAAACATTTTCAATCCAACAACAGCCGGTGCTGGAACTCACACAATCACATATTATGCATCAACCAATGGTTGTGGAAACTCTTGTACATTCACAATCACTGTCAATCCTCTGCCTACAGTCACCTGCCCTGCAAACCAAACTGTTTGTATTAATGCAGCTGCCTTCTCATTAAGCGGTGGGCTTCCAAGTGGTGGAACTTATACAGGAAATGGAGTTACTGCAAACATATTCAATCCAACAACAGCTGGTGCAGGAACGCATACAATCACTTATTATGCATCAACAAACGGTTGTGGTAACTATTGCACATTTACAATTACAGTTAATCCTCTGCCTACAGTCACCTGCCCTGCAAACCAAACTGTTTGTATAAATGCAGCGGCTTTCGCATTAAGTGGTGGTCTTCCAAGTGGTGGAACATATACCGGAAATGGCGTTACTGCAAACATTTTCAATCCAACAACAGCTGGTGCAGGAACTCACACAATCACATATTATACATCAGCAAATGGTTGTGGAAACTATTGCACATTCACAATCACTGTCAATCCTCTTCCTACAGTAACTTGTCCTGCAAACCAAACTGTTTGTATTAATGCAGCTGCCTTCTCATTAAGCGGTGGGCTTCCAAGTGGTGGAACTTATACAGGAACTGGTGTTACTTCAAACATATTCAATCCAACAACAGCCGGTGCAGGTACTCACACAATCACATATTATGCATCTACAAATGGTTGCGGGAACTATTGCACTTTCACAATTACTGTCAACCCGCTTCCTACAGTAACTTGTCCTGCTAACCAAACTGTTTGTATTAATGCAGCTGCCTTCTCATTAAGCGGTGGGCTTCCAAGTGGTGGAACTTACACAGGAACTGGCGTTACTTCAAACATCTTCAATCCAACAACTGCTGGTGCCGGTACTCATACAATCACTTATTACACATCATTAAATGGTTGTGGAAACTACTGCACTTTCACAATTACTGTTAATCCAATTCCTACAGTCACCTGCCCTGCAAATCAAACTGTCTGTATTAATGCAGCTGCTTTCGCTTTAAGCGGTGGTCTTCCAAGTGGTGGAACTTACACAGGAACTGGTGTTACTTCAAACATTTTCAATCCAACAACAGCTGGTGCAGGAACTCACACAATCACTTATTATGCATCAACAAACGGTTGTGGGAACTATTGCACATTCACAATTACAGTAAATCAACTTCCTACAGTCACTTGCCCTGCAAACCAAACTGTTTGTATTAATGCAGCAGCATTCGTATTAAGCGGTGGGCTTCCAAGTGGTGGAACTTATACAGGAACTGGTGTTACTTCAAACATTTTCAATCCAACAACTGCAGGATCAGGAACCCATACAATCACTTATTATGCAACAACAAATGGTTGTAGTAACTCTTGCACATTCACAATTACTGTCAATCCACTTCCTACAGTCACCTGCCCTGCAAACCAAACGGTTTGTATAAATGCAGCAGCATTCGCATTAAGCGGTGGGCTTCCAAGTGGTGGAACATATACAGGGAATGGTGTTACTTCAAACATATTCAATCCAACAACAGCCGGAGCAGGAACTCACACAATCACATATTATGCTTCAACAAACGGTTGTGGTAACTATTGCACATTTACAATTACAGTTAATCCTCTGCCTACAGTCACTTGCCCTGCAAACCAAACTGTTTGTATAAATGCTAACCCGTTTGACTTAACAGGAGGACTTCCAATCGGCGGAACTTATACAGGAAATGGAGTTACTGCCAACACATTCAACCCAACAACAACCGGTGCCGGTACTCACACAATCACTTATTACGCATCAACAAATGGCTGCGGGAACTATTGCACTTTCACAATCACTGTCAATCCTCTTCCTACAGTCACCTGCCCTGCAAACCAAACTGTCTGTATTAATGCAGCAGCTTTCGCATTAAGCGGTGGGCTTCCTAGTGGTGGAACATACACAGGGAATGGAGTTACAGCAAACATATTCAATCCAACAACAGCCGGTGCCGGAACGCATACAATTACATATTATGCATCTACAAACGGTTGTGGTAACTATTGCACATTTACAATTACAGTTAATCCTCTGCCTACAGTCACCTGCCCTGCAAACCAAACTGTTTGTATCAATGCAGCATCATTCGCATTAAGTGGTGGACTTCCAATCGGTGGAACTTATACAGGGGATGGAGTTACTGCCAACATCTTCAATCCAACATCAGCTGGTGCAGGAACTCACACAATCACTTATTACGCATCAACAAATGGATGTGGTAACTATTGCACATTTACAATTACAGTTAACCCTCTGCCTACAGTCACCTGCCCTGCAAACCAAACTTTTTGTATTAATGCAGCAGCAATCGCCTTAAGCGGTGGGCTTCCAAGTGGTGGAACTTATACAGGAAATGGCGTTACAGCAAACATTTTCAATCCAACAACAGCTGGAGCAGGAACCCATACAATCACTTATTATGCATCAACAAATGGTTGTGGGAACTATTGCACATTCACCATTACAGTTAACCCGCTACCTACGGTCACCTGCCCTGCAAACCAAACAGTCTGTATCAATGCTGCGGCCTTCTCATTAAGCGGTGGGCTTCCAAGTGGTGGAACTTATACAGGAAACGGCGTTACTGCAAACATTTTCAATCCAACAACAGCTGGTGTCGGTACTCACACAATCACTTATTATGCATCAACAAACGGTTGCGGAAACTACTGTACTTTCACAATTTCAGTTAATCCTCTGCCTACAGTCACTTGCCCTGCAAACCAAACAATTTGTATTAATGCAGCAGCATTCGCATTAAGTGGTGGACTTCCAATCGGCGGATCTTATACAGGAAATGGAGTTACTGCCAACACATTCAACCCAACAACGGCTGAAGCAGGAACCCATACAATCACTTATTACGCATCAACCAACGGTTGTGGGAACTCTTGCACATTCACAATCACTGTCAATCCTCTTCCTACAGTCACCTGCCCTGCAAACCAAACTGTATGTATCAATGCTAACCCGTTTGACTTAACCGGAGGACTTCCAATCGGTGAAACTTATACAGGAACTGGTGTTACTGCTAACACTTTCAATCCAACAACAGCCGGTGCAGGATCCCATACAATCACTTATTATGCATCCACAAATAGTTGTGGAAACTACTGCACTTTCACAATTACAGTTAACCCACTTCATACAGTCACTTGCCCTGCAAACCAAACTGTTTGCATTAATGCAGCTGCTCTCGCTTTAAGCGGTGGACTTCCAAGTGGGGGAACATATACTGGTGCTGGAGTTACTGCCAACATCTTCAATCCAACATCAGCTGGTGCAGGAACTCACACAATCACTTATTACGCATCAACAAACGGTTGTGGTAACTATTGCACATTCACAATTACAGTTAATCCGCTTCCTTTAGTCTCCTTGCCAGCAAACCAAACTGTTTGTATCAATGCAGCAGCATTCGCATTAAGCGGTGGACTTCCTATCGGTGGAACATACACAGGGAATGGAGTTACAGCAAACATATTCAATCCAACAACAGCTGGTGCAGGAACGCATACTATCACTTATTACGCATCAACAAATGGCTGTGGAAACTATTGCACATTCACCATTACAGTTAACCCGCTTCCTACAGTCACCTGCCCTGCAAATCAAACTGTCTGTATTAATGCAGCAGCATTCGCTTTAAGCGGTGGGCTTCCAAGTGGTGGAACTTATACAGGAAACGGCGTTACAGCAAACATTTTCAATCCAACAACAGCCGGTGCTGGAACTCACACAGTCACATATTATGCATCAACCAATGGTTGTGGAAACTCTTGTACATTCACAATCACTGTCAATCCTCTTCCTACAGTCACCTGCCCTGCAAGCCAAACTGTTTGTATAAATGCAGCAGCATTCGCTTTAAGCGGTGGGCTTCCAAGTGGTGGAACTTATACAGGAACTGGTGTTACTTCAAACATATTCAATCCAACAACAGCCGGAGCAGGAACCCATACAATCACTTATTATGCATCAACAAACAGTTGTGGGAACTATTGCACTTTCACAATTACAGTAAATCCTCTGCCTACAGTCACCTGCGCTGCAAACCAAACGGTCTGCATTAATGCAGTGGCATTCGCATTAAGTGGTGGTCTTCCAAGTGGTGGAACTTATTTAGGAAATGGTGTTACTGCCAATACATTCAACCCAACAACAGCTGGAGCAGGAACCCATACAATCACTTATTATGCAACAACAAATGGTTGTAGTAACTCTTGCACATTCACAATTACTGTCAACCCGCTTCCTATAATAACTTGTCCTGCAAACCAAACTATTTGTATCAATGCAGCTGCCTTCGCATTAAGCGGTGGACTTCCTATCGGTGGAACATACACAGGGAATGGAGTTACAGCAAATATATTCAATCCAACAACAGCTGGTGCCGGTACTCACACAATCACTTATTATGCATCAACAAACGGTTGCGGAAACTACTGCACTTTCACAATTACAGTTAATCCTCTGCCTACAGTCACCTGCCCTGCAAACCAAACTGTTTGTATTAATGCAGCAGCATTCGCCTTAAGCGGTGGGCTTCCTAGTGGTGGAACTTATACAGGAACTGGTGTTACTTCAAACATATTCAATCCAACAACAGCTGGTGCCGGTACTCATACAATCACTTATTACACATCATTAAATGGTTGTGGAAACTACTGTACTTTCACAATCACTGTCAATCCTCTTCCTACAGTCACCTGCCCTGCAAACCAAACTGTTTGCGTTAACGCAGCGGCATTTGCATTAAGTGGTGGACTTCCAAGTGGTGGAACCTATACAGGGAATGGTGTTACTTCAAACATATTCAATCCAACAACAGCCGGTGCCGGGACTCACACAATCACTTATTATGCATCAACAAATGGTTGTGGGAACTATTGCACATTCACAATAACTGTCAATCCACTTCCTACAGTCACCTGCCCTGCAAACCAAACTGTTTGTATCAATGCTAACCCGTTTGACTTAACCGGAGGAATTCCTGTCGGTGGGATCTATACTGGAACTGGTGTTTCTAATAATATATTTGACCCGGCAATTGCACATGTCGGAACTCATACAATCAACTATTCAATTGCTGTAAACGGCTGTGTAAATTATTGCACATTCACAATCACTGTCAATCCTCTGCCTACAGTCACCTGCCCTGCAAATCAAACTGTCTGTATTAATGCAGCAGCTTTCGCATTAAGCGGTGGGCTTCCAAGTGGGGGAACATATACTGGAAATGGTGTTACAGCAAACATTTTCAATCCAACAACAGCTGGTGCCGGTACTCACACAATCACTTATTACGCATCAACAAATGGCTGCGGGAACTATTGCACTTTCACAATTACAGTTAACCCGCTTCCTACAGTCACTTGCCCTGCAAACCAAACTGTTTGTATTAATGCAGCAGCATTCGCATTAAGTGGTGGGCTTCCAAGTGGTGGAACTTATACAGGAACTGGTGTTACTTCAAACATATTCAATCCAACAACAGCCGGAGCAGGAACCCATACAATCACTTATTATGCATCAACAAACAATTGTGGGAACTTTTGCACTTTCACAATTACAGTAAATCCTCTGCCTACAGTCACCTGCCCTGCAAACCAAACTGTTTGTATTAATGCAGCAGCATTCGCCTTAAGCGGTGGGCTTCCTATTGGTGGAACATATAATGGGAATGGCGTTACAGCAAACATTTTCAATCCAACGACAGCCGGTGCAGGAACTCATACTATCACTTATTATGCATCAACAAATGGTTGTGGTAACTATTGTACTTTCACCATTACAGTTAACCCGCTTCCTACAGTCACCTGCCCTGCAAACCAAACGGTTTGTATAAATGCAGCAGCAATCGCCTTAAGCGGTGGGCTTCCAAGTGGTGGAACTTATACAGGAACTGGTGTTACTTCAAACATATTCAATCCAACAACAGCCGGAGCAGGAACCCATACAATCACTTATTATGCATCAACAAACGGTTGCGGAAACTACTGTACTTTCACAATTACTATTAATCCAATTCCTACTGTCACCTGTCCTGCAAATCAAACTGTCTGTATTATTGCAACAGCATTCGCTTTAAGCGGTGGGCTTCCAAGTGGTGGAACTTATACAGGAAACGGCGTTACAGCAAACATTTTCAATCCAACAACAGCCGGTGCTGGTACTCACACAATCACATATTATGCATCTACAAATGGTTGCGGGAACTATTGCACTTTCACAATTACTGTCAACCCGCTTCCTACAGTAACTTGTCCTGCTAACCAAACTGTTTGTATTAATGCAGCTGCCTTCTCATTAAGCGGTGGGCTTCCAAGTGGTGGAACTTATACAGGAACTGGTGTTACTTCAAATATATTCAATCCAACAACAGCTGGTGCCGGTACTCACACAATCACCTATTATGCATCAACAAATGGCTGTGGGAACTATTGCACTTTCACAATTACTGTCAACCCGCTTCCTAC